>Ga0114920_10000318_pt1 | contig 20937 bp, 19 predicted proteins | sample ChitaG_FD_88683 | JGI IMG/M metagenome (GOLD analysis project Ga0114920, IMG submission 88683) | Deep subsurface microbial communities from South Pacific Ocean to uncover new lineages of life (NeLLi) - Chile_00310 metaG | ecosystem: Environmental > Aquatic > Marine > Oceanic > Sediment ...
CATCGATGATTCCAGGGAATCTCCTGCCTTGAAAATTATCTCTCTTTTACAGGATAAGGGGATTTATGTGGCCTACAACGATCCCTATGCTCCTGTCACCTCGGAGTACAGAGATTATCCGGGGCTTAAACTCAGATCGGTCAAGCTCACGGAAAAAAGACTGCAGTCTTTTGATGCGGTGATTATCGCAACAGATCACTCTGTCTATGATTTTGACTGGATTGCGAAACACTCCTCTCTTGTTGTTGATACACGAAACGCGGTCAAAAAGAAAAGAAAAAATGTCATCAAGGCATAGACCGGTCGTTTGAATTAAAACTTCCTGATATATGGAGGCAGTATGAAAATAGGTATCATCGGTACTGGTTACGTTGGAATGGTGACGTCTGTTTGTCTTGCCGAAATGGGACATGAGGTCATCGGGACGGATGTTGTCCCTGAAAAAATCGAAAAGGCCTCCCAGGGAATCGCTCATATTTACGAGCCTGGTCTAGAAGAGCTCCTCAAAAAAGGTCTCGAGCAGGGAAATCTCTCTTTCAGTATCGATTTAAAAGGAACGATCCAAGCTTCAGATGTGCTTTTTGTGTGTGTCAACACTCCTCCCAGAGAGGATGGGAGTGCTGATATGTCCTATGTTGAGGATGTATCGAGGACCATTGCAGAGAATCTCAATGCCTATAAAGTCATTGTCGAAAAAAGCACTGTTCCTGTCCAGACCTCGATGTGGATAAAACGGATCATTTCACTTTACAAAAAAACTGACCAGGAATTCGATGTGGCCTCCAACCCAGAATTTTTAAAGGAAGGCGTTGCTGTCTCCGATTTCCAAAATCCCGACCGCATCATTATCGGTGTCGAGACGGAGAAAGCCAGAGATATACTCGTCAAATTGTACGAAAAATACTCCGATAAGATTCTTGTCACAAACATCGATACGGCTGAACTCATCAAGCACGCCTCCAACTCTTTTTTGGCCCAGAAGATTTCTTTCATCAATCTGATTGCTGACCTGTGTGAGAAAACAGATGCCGATGTCGAGCTTATTGCACAAGGCATGGGATTGGATACACGCATAGGGCCTCAATTCTTGAATGCGGGTTTGGGATACGGAGGATCGTGCTTTCCTAAAGATACCAGAGCTCTGATCCACATCGGTGAGGAACTGGGTGTGAATTTTGATTTTCTCAGGGAAGTCGAGAAAATAAACACCAACAGGATCCGTGTTTTTGTGGACAAGGTCAAGAAAGCTCTGTGGATTCTCAAGGACAAAAAAATCGCCGTTCTCGGCCTGGCTTTTAAGCCGGAAACGGATGACATCCGGAATGCTCCCTCTATTCGAGTGATCGAAGAGCTTCATAATGAGGGGGCCTTGCTGAGACTTTATGATCCCAAGGCCATGGACAACATGAAGAGTATTTTTCCTGAGAAAAAACCGGATATCCAGTATGTGTCGTCTCTTTATGATGCCGTTGATGGAGCGAATGCACTTTTATTGATCACCGAATGGGAAGAATTTGCAAAGATGGATCTAAAAAAAGTCAAATCGCTCATGGACAATCCCATCTTTATCGATGGCAGAAATGTATTTGTCCCAGGGGATGTCCGAAAAAATGGCTTTGAGTACTACTCAATCGGACGGAAGTAAGTCTTGATACACTGATTCCTCTTTCATTTCTTTTGAATTTCCAGAATATGTTTTTTAAAATCCGTGTCAATGACAATGTAGGTGTCCTGGTTTATCCTGGAAATGGAAAAGGGAACAGTTTGACCGTCCTTACTGACACGGAGAGCCGCCGATAATTTCTCCGATGATTGTTGCGTGCTCGAAATCCATGGAGAAAGAATTCTCACCTGGCCGTAGGTGTCCATGTTGCTGTTAAAGGCCATTTCAATTTTATTTTCTTCAGAAAAAAACGTGTATTCATAAGCCACAAATGAGTCAGACGCGGGTAGATAGACATGAACACGGCAGCTGTCCTGAGAGAGCCGTGGTTCAAGTCGAAGACTGTTTTTTGTCAATTTGATCCCCAGGTAACCATTAAAAAGCGCTTGCCCCAAGCTTCCGGCACTACCGCAGAAGAGATCGCTGCCCCTTCCGGTCCCATTTTGGTCATCCCATTCGAAGAAACCTCTGTTGGCAATATTTTTAGAGATGATTTCCATCAATTTTTCAGCGGCCTGCTGGCTGAAACCGGAAGAAAACATGGTATTGACGAGTCTTCCCCCGAACCAGTCCCACTGGGCACCGTTCTGATACTCGAACGGTGAATCAAGCAGCGGATGTTTGAAAACATTCTGTGGGTAGGGAGGAAGGAGAGTCCCACTGATTGTTGACACGCCGTAGGTTTTTTGTCTGTCCAGAGCTTCCATGATAATTTTTGTTCGTTGTTCTGCGTCGGCCATACCGGCCAGGATAGCCGTGACATTTCCTCCCATCGCAAATATGTCACTTTCATCAAAATCATGCTGCAGGGAATCGAGATGCACGTGAATCCTGTAAAACCCTTTGTCTTTCTGCCAGAGCCATGTATTGGCACTTGTTTTGATGGATTCCGTCGAATTTCGCCAGAATACAGCTCTGCTTTCCTGTTCCAATTCTCCATACATTTCGGACAGTTGAGCTGCTGCCAAACAGAACATACCTTGATCATATATATCTGCCGTCCAGACAGTGTTGGCGTCGACATCGACGGCCAACGCGTCGGCATCGATCATATCCACATCCCCCCAGTCAGCCGTATGCGCTCCTGTGATCAAACCCAATTTTGGATCGAATCGATTTTGGAGAACAAACATTAATGCCTTGTCCAGCCGGCTGATGATGTTTTCTCCCTTAATGTTTTTCTGAAGCCATTTCGGTCCGATGAGCTCAAAGACCTGATAGGCAGACTGGACAATGCTGGTCTCTTGATCAGTTTCTGTGGTGTTTTTCTCGGAATCTCCTTTAGCATTTATCCAATCCTCAAGGGCCCCGTTGTCTTTCTGAAAGGCAAGATGTTCTTCAATCCAGGACGTGAGATAAGGTTGGCCATAAAAAAACTTGGATGCAAAAAGGATTGTGTTGGCATCTCTTACCCAGATCTGTGGGTATTCTGTCCCTGCAGAGAATCCGAATATTTTCCCGGCCTGTCCGTTAAATTCGACTTCACTTTGGGCGAGTGTCAAACGGATGAGCTGGTAAAGTGTATTGAGTTCCTTGACATTCGAAGTAAATTTGGTGAATGCCCCGTAGTCGAGCGTCCATTCACTCCCATCTTCAATCCATTCCTGATTGAGGACTGTCAGTGCGATCTTAAGGGTTTTCGATCCGTAATCTTTAAACCAGGATAATCCTTCTCTAAGAAGATCAAATTCAAGAATGTACCGGCCTTTCTGAAGTGGGCTCTTTACAGCAATTGTGAAATCGACTTTCTGTCCGGGAAGAATGTCCTGGGGAATACTGAAACGCCGGTTGTCATATTGACTGATCTGACCGGATTTATCTAGAAGATGATAGGACAGTAGACACGGATTCTCGGCCGAAGAACTCCATGTTTTTTGCCCTGTGTTCTTCAGTTGAAGGCCTATGCGCAGCCTGTTTCCCGCTCTGACTGAATAGTTTTTTTTCTCTGCCCGGATCGAGGCGCCGTACTCTAATGACCGTGTTTCTTCTTTTTTTTGACTCCTGCAGGAAAAAAGAATGGCTGCTGAAACAACAAAGATTGTCAACGCGATGATGGAAAAAACTTTTATCCAATTCTTCATTTGTCAATTAATATAAGGTTATCAAATAGCCCTCTACAGGTCTATCCTTTTTAAAATGCTCAAAAGACTCGCAGAAAGCGTGATACTTTACAGAACTCGTTTTTGAAATCACGGAAATAGAGATGCTAACTAGGGGGTGAGGTCTTTTGACAATAAGAGGATGAGCCCCTATAATTGGTGCTATGCTCGAGGATTTGAAAGACTTTTTTAAGCCCGGGACCGAAGAAGAATCTCTTGCCAAAGAGATCGACTTTACCCGTCTGCCTAAACACGTGGCCATCATCATGGATGGGAACGGACGTTGGGCCAAAAAAAGGCACCTGCCCCGTATCGAGGGACATCGTGCTGGGTCAAAATCCGTACAGGAAGTGGTGGAAACCTCTGCCCGCTTGGGAATCAAATACCTAACTCTTTATGCATTTTCTAAAGAGAATTGGAAACGGCCGAAAAGGGAAATTTCTACTCTTTGGAGACTTTTGGAGGATTCTCTGAAAAGAGAAGATAAGGTACTTGTCAAGAATAATCTGAGGTTGAAAGTCATCGGCCAGACAGAAGATATTCCTGTTAATGTTCGCAGTGAACTGGAGCGTGTTGAGGAGCTGACAAAGAACAATACACGAATGACCGTTATTTTGGCTCTCAACTATGGAGGGAGAGCCGAGATTGTCGATGCCGTAAAGAAAATACTCATGGATAAAACTATAGAACCAGCGTCTTTGAGTGAGGAGACGTTTTCCTCTTATCTTTACACTTCCGGAATACCCGATCCAGATCTTATTATCCGGACGAGTGGAGAACAGAGGATCTCCAATTTTTTATTGTGGGAAATTGCCTATTCTGAGATTTGGATAACACCCGCGTTCTGGCCCGACTTTCGTAGAAAACATATCCTGCAGGCCCTGGTCGAATTCCAAAAGAGGGAAAGGAGGTTTGGAGATATTCACCCTCCTGAAAATTTGAATGGATAATCGACTCGCCGGCGGCCCCGCGGCATCTTACTGGGGAATAGTAAAAAAAACCATCAAGGAAAGGTTCCTGGTGGCCATTGTATTGATGGGGGTTTTATTTTTAGCCATTGAGTATTTTCCTGATCTCGGCTTCTTTTGTGTTTTACAGATTTTAATCCTCATTTCTCTCTTTGAATTCTACAATCTCTTTAAAGGATCAAGGAATCCTCCGTATCAACTCCTAGGTTTGCTCATGTCTCTTATGATCAGTGCTTCCATTTTGTTTGATGCCGTCACTCTTGAAATGGCTCTGCTGAGCAGCCTATTCTTAGCTGCCGTATATCCACTGATTTTCCTCAGGAGAGCTGATACACTCGCTCCATTTGCCAATGCGGTAGCCTTGACTCTTTTGGGGCCGCTGTTTGTAAATCTCACAATCAATCACGTCTATCTTCTCCGTCTGGAGAAAGGGGCGGATTATGTGTATTTTCTAATAATAGCCGTCATCTGTGGAGATTCGGCCTCTTATTTTATCGGGAAATTTTGGGGAAAGCATCAGTTGGCCCCTAAAGCAAGTCCTCGTAAAACATGGGAAGGCACTTTTGCTGGATTCGTTTTCGCCGGGCTTAGTGCCCTGTTTGTCCAGCAGGTTTTAATCCCGGAAATCCTTTTATGGAAGGCCGTTGTCGTGGCCGTGTTGGTCAATGTTTTCGCCCAAATCGGTGATCTTCTCGAATCCCTTTTTAAAAGAGCCGCAGGACAGAAAGATTCATCTAAAATTTTGGGCGGTCATGGTGGATTTTTGGATAGAATAGATAGTTTTGTACTGGCAGTGCCCTTTTTCTATTACTTTTTAAAAATATTTCGATTGAATTAAATGAAAAAGATTAATATCGCCATACTGGGATCGACAGGTTCGATAGGCCGCAGTACGCTTGAGGTCATCGATTTGCTGTCCCACAGATTCAATGTGATAGGTCTGGCTGCCGGGCGCAATACGGAGCTTCTTGCCAGTCAAATAAAACGGTTCGAGCCCGAGATTGTCTCCCTGGAAAAAGAGAGTGATGCAGATTTTCTCAAAGCTCAGGATTTTAATGATTCCCTTCAGATCCGATACGGTCAGGAGGGGACCGAAGAGATTGCCCGATGTAAAGACGTCGATATCATTGTGGCGGCCATTACCGGAATAAGCGGGCTGAGATCAACCATTGCAGCCGTGAAATCAGGAAAAAAAGTGGCGCTGGCCAATAAAGAATCCATGGTTGTGGCCGGGCCTCTTATTCAAAAATTGGCAAAAAATTCTGGGGCTCAGATTTTTCCTGTTGACAGCGAGCACAGCGGAGTTTTTCAGTGCTTAGCTAAGGAAGACAAAAATAATGTAAAAAGAGTGATTCTTACGGCTTCCGGAGGCCCTTTTTTCCAAAGCACAAAGGAAGAGATGGATAACTCTACGATTGAAGATGCCCTCAACCATCCCCGCTGGGAAATGGGGGAGAAAGTCACGATTGACTCGGCCACCATGATGAACAAAGGATTAGAATTGATTGAAGCCCGCTGGCTTTTTGACCTTCGGCCCGAACAGTTGGATGTCCTGATTCATCCTCAAAGTATCGTTCATTCTCTCGTTGAGATGCGTGATGGTTCGGTGATTGCGCAGCTCAGCCAGACGGATATGAAAATTCCTATCCAGTATGCCCTCACATATCCAGAAAGAGAAGAAGCTCCGATCCCTCCATTAGATTTAAGCAAAATAAAGGCATTGGAATTTTATGAAGTGGACACAGAAAAATTTCCGATGATATTATTGGCTCGTGATGCATTGAATGAGGGGGACAGCGCACCTGTAGCATTAAATGCGGCCAATGAAGTGGTTGTCAAAGCTTTTCTAGAGAAAAAAATAGTTTTTTCAGACATCTTTTCTGTTATAAACACAATCATGAAGGACCATAAGAAGAAACAAGTGGATAACCTTGATGATATCTTAAACATCGACCGGGAGACGAAGCTGCAAACCCGGAATTTATTAGAGCAAAGGTTGTAACATGGGCACAATACTCACAATCCTAGGCCAGATCCTGGCTTTTGCTATCGTATTTGGCGTGTTGGTCTTTTTCCATGAATTCGGTCATTTTTTTATGGCTAAACTCGTCGGAATACGGGTCGAAGTTTTTTCCTTTGGTTATGGAAAAAGACTTTTTGGAATAAAAAAAGGGGATACCGACTACCGGATCAGCTTGATCCCCATCGGAGGATTTGTCAAATTTTCCGGCGAAGACGTATTTGAACAAAAAAGAGAGATCGAAGCCGGAGATTTTATGGCTGCTAAACGGTGGCAGAGGTTTCTTGTCATGGTCATGGGATCGGTGATGAATATTATCCTGGCCATCCTTCTGATGACCGTCTACAACATGATTCCCCACACTGTTGCCGTATTTCATGAGCAGGCCCCTGTTATCGGTTGGATTGAATCCGGTTCACCAGCCGAACTGGCCAAAATGATGCCCGGGGATGAAATCATCAGCATCGATGGGAAAGAGACAAAGACATGGAACGATATGAGAATTGCTGTGGGGACTCGTCCGGACAGAACATTAAAGATAGAAGTGAAAAGGGATGGAAGGATTATTCTCATTGACCTGATGACTGAAAGCAGATCCCGATTGGCTATTGGGTACGCCGGTTTTATGGCTGAAATCTGGACTCAAGTGAGTATGATCACGGCGAATTCACCGGCTGAGGAGGGTGGCCTCGAGGTCGGAGATATCATTTTAGCTATAAACGGAGAACCCAAATTCCGGAATCAGTTCATTGAGATTGTTGAGAGCAGTCCTGATGTGGAGCTCGAGTTTCTTATAGATCGAAATGGGGAACACAAGACTTTGAACATCACACCAAAGCGGGAAGGAGATGTTGGAAAGATAGGGATAGGCCACATTGAAAATTCTATAATCAAAAAATTTGGTTTTTTTATGGCCATCGGTGAAAGTATCAACTTTAATGTCGATCTGGCTTTTATGGTCATAGACTTCTTGAAGGATTTGATCACAGGAGAAGCTTCAGCCAAGCAGCTTGGCGGCCCGCTTGAGATCGCAAATTTTTCTTATGCCGCGCTTCGTGCGGGTTTTATGGCTATGATAGGCTGGATTGCCTTTTTCAGCCTTCAGCTGGGAATCATCAATCTATTTCCCATCCCTGTTTTAGATGGAGGACAAATACTGGTTCTGGGATTAGAGGGATTGTTCCGGAGGGATTTCAGTCCTAAGGTCAAGCAGATTGTCATGCAGATTGGATTTGCCATGTTCATTGTTTTGATTGTTTTTGTGATTCTCAATGATATCGCCAAGCGGCTGCCAAATGGGTGGGGGAGTCTCATTCCCTTTTAGATACAGGTCAAATGGAATTGAAGCGCCGGAAAACTCGACAGATCAACATCGGTGGAGTGCCTGTTGGCGGCGGGGCTCCCATTGTTGTTCAGTCCATGACAAAAACCCACACTTGGGATATCCCATCCACTCTGGAACAGATCAGAAAGCTGGAAAAGGCCGGGTGCGAGATTGTTCGCGTGGCTGTACCTGACCGTGAATCTGTAGAGGCGCTTGGTAAGATCAAAAAGCAAACGAGCATTCCCATTATTGCGGATATTCATTTTGACTACAGACTTGCACTGGCTTCATTAAATAAAGGTGTTGACGGACTCCGTATCAATCCGGGGAATATCGGTGCGCGGGACAAGGTTCAAAAGGTTGTGAATGCCGCGAAGGAACGGGAAATTCCAATCCGGATTGGGGTGAATTCTGGTTCGATCGAGAAAGACGTATTGAAAAAATATAGTGGGGCCACTTCTGAAGCCATGGTCGAGAGTGCCCTGCATCATGTGAGAATTCTGGAAGATATGGATTTTTTTCATTTGAAGATTTCACTCAAAGCCTCTGATGTCAACCGGACACTGAATGCCTACCGGCTTTTGGCCGAAAAAGTCGATTATCCGTTCCATGCAGGAATTACAGAGGCAGGCAGTCTTATCCGTGGTACTGTCAAATCCTCTGTCGGACTTGCCCTCCTTCTGAACCTGGGGCTGGCTGATACCATTCGGGTTTCCTTGACTGCGCCTCCGGAGGAAGAGGTGAGAGTTGGTTTTTTGATCCTTTCCAGTCTGGGACTCCGTTCTTCCGGACCGAATATCGTCTCCTGCCCGATCTGTGGTCGCTGTGACGTCGATCTTTTTAATATCTCCCAAAGGATAGAAAAAGATATTGATTGTCTTAAAGAAGATATCGATGTGGCTATCATGGGGTGTATGGTCAATGGGCCAGGGGAGGCCAAAGAGGCCGATATCGGCCTGGCCTGTGGAAAAGGTAAAGGCGTCGTATTTAAAAAGGGGAAGCTCTCACGCCAGCTGAAAGAAGATGAAATTGTAACCGAGTTTGTGGCAGAAGTAAAAAAGTTCGCAAGGGAAGGAAAGAAATGAGTGGTGATTTAAGTAATAATAAATTGGAATTAAAAGCGGAGACTCTTTCAAAGTTTGAAATCCTCAAGAGTACTCTCAAGGATATGGGAACTGTTCTTGTTGCATTTTCCGGAGGTGTTGATAGTTCTCTTCTGCTGAAGACCGCTCAGGAAGTTCTGGGAGACCGTGTGCTGGCTGTGATCGCAAAGTCAGAGACCTATCCTGAGAAGGAACAGGACGAGGCCGTCAGGCTTGCCAAGGAGTGGAATGTCCGCCTCAAGATCATCGAGACCGATGAGCTCGACAATCCTGAGTTTGTCCAGAATCCACCAACCAGATGTTATTTCTGCAAGAGCGAGTTGTTTTCGAAACTGAAAGAGATTGCGTCCTCTGAAGGTATTCTTTATGTGTGCGATGGAGCAAACTATGAGGATCTGGATGATTTCAGGCCTGGAGCGCAAGCTGCGGAGGAACTTGGTGTGAAATCTCCTTTAAAGGAAGCCGGGCTGGTCAAAGATGAGATCCGAGAGATTTCAAGATGGATGGGTTTGCCTACATGGAACAAACCTTCTCTGGCCTGTCTGTCTTCCAGGTTTCCTTACAATACCGAAATTGATAGGGATTCCTTGAAACAGATTGCTCAAGCCGAAGATTATCTGAGGAGCAAGGGATTTACACAGGTGCGTGTTCGGCATCATGGCCAGATCGCCCGAATCGAAGTCGAGCCGGATGAGATCGTGATTATGATGGATTCCGAACTAAGGCGAGATGTGGTTGAAAATTTTAAGGCATTCGGGTACGTATATGTCACTCTTGATCTGGCGGGTTACAGGACCGGAAGCATGAACGAACCTCTCCCTGACGACGTAAAAAAATAAATTGTTTGCTGCCATAAAAGCCATTTTCAGCCGCGTTTCCTGGGCAGCACTTCCTATATGGGTGATGAGGACCTTAGGTTTCATCTTTTTCTTCCTCGAGGATGAACGGTAAAAAATATTTTTTAATATTTTTAAACAATAGGGGACTGAAAAATCCTATTTTGTGTTTGTCCTCAGTAAGAATATCACTGACCAGCATCAATGCCGCGGCTTGAAGACCGTAATACTCCGCTAGTGCAAAGACGGCGGATGTTTCCATATCGACAGCACCGATATGTTGATGCTGTTTCTCCGTGAACCAGGACAGAGTTTCACGGAACGGTGCATCTGTTGTGACCAAAGTATTTTTGCTGTAAGCAAATTTTTTTGAGTCCAGCTTTTCTTCAATCCATTTCCGAAGAGAAGGGGAGGGTGAAAACGATCGCTTGCGGGGAAAATAGTGTTTGGATGTGCCCTCTTCTGAAATGGCCCTGGTTATGCTTACAGCATCTCCTATTCTGGATCCTGGTATCAGTGAACCGCAGAATCCAAGCACAATGATTTCTTCGGCTCCAGAGGCGATGAGCCGTTCAAGCGACAAAACAGCCAGTGGAGAGCTTAAACATTGGTACAGGAGAATTTTATCCTTGAGAAGCCATATCTTGCCAAATGGAGTATGCTTTTTTTTTTCGATGTACTTTTTGACACTAAGACGGATAGTGCTCAGGGGGGAATCTATGGGGATGTAGATAATTCTTTTTTTTGAGAATCCTTTGAAAGGAGTGGGTTTGACCAGCGGCGGTTCTCTCATTTTTTCCTCTCGATTGTATCACAACAATTGGGGACAGGCCCCATTTTTTCGTACAGAAAAAATGGGGCCTGTCCCCAATTGTTGAGATGTGGCTTCTTTTAAACTAGAATAAGGGGCATGAGAATGAGAAAAATTCTGCTTGAAGACATCGAACTTAAAGATCAACGGTTCCGCATTTCTTTTTTTTGTTCTTTAGATCTGCTCTCTCAATCCATCCAGGTTGTCGGATTGATTTATCCTCCCGTGGTCACACTCCGGAATGGATTCATGGTTCCTGTCACAGGATGGAAGAGGATTTTATCCTGCAAACAGCTTTCCATGTCTCCTATTCCTGTGTTTGTGAGTAAAGAGGCGGATGACCTGAAGAGTTTTAAACTGGCCATTTTTGAGAATTTGACCACCCGGGAATTCGATCTGATTGAGCGGGCAGAAATTGTGAGCCGATTAAAAAAATTCGGGGAAGCCGAGGAAAAAATAATCGAAAAATATCTTCCCCTCTTAAGAATCCCGCCGACATATTATTATTATGATCTCTATAAAAAAATCTCGCGGATGAGCAAAGAAGAGAAATATATTTTAAATCAAAAAAAAATGGCTGTGGCCGTGGTTGAACATCTTGTTAAGTTTTCCCCTAAAGAGAGACAACTTTTTTTCCCGCTGCTTGTTTTCCTAAGCCAGAATAAGCAAAAAGAACTGCTGGAGACGGCAAGAGAAATTTCTTTCAAGCGTGATATCCCGCTCAGTGAGATCTTCAGATCGGAAGAGATAAAAAGCGTTTTGCATTCTGAAAATCTTTCTCCTATCCAGAAAGCCGATAGAATCCGTGAGCTGCTAAAGAAAAAACGATTTCCTTTACTTTCAGCTCGGGAAAAATCCTTTGAATTTTCGAAGAAAAAACTTAATTGGCCAAAGGATATCGATCTTTCTCCCACGCCTTATTATGAAGATAATATGGTTCATATCAAATTCAGTTTCTCGGGGCATAAAGACTATTTAAAAAAAATATCCAACCTCCGAAGCATGGCAGAAAAAGATGAATTTGCCGCTCTACTCAAAACGGTTTCGGATGAATAACCAGCAATTTTTCCCAAAAAAAATTTTTATCGATCAAAAGAGCCTTCATTTTCCTCTTACGGAAAAAATTCTCCAAAACACAGGACAGGTGCCGTTTGAGGTCGTTGAAAATATTCAAAGTGTTCTGGACTCAGTTCATGTAAATAAAAATCCTGTTTCATTAGGAAAATCAACACTCCTTATCACATCCCAGAAAGGAGATTATGTCAAATCCTGCCCCTGTACTCCCGGATACATAGGGTGTAATTATTTCATTATCAATTTGGATTTGAACTGTCCTATGGACTGTTCTTACTGTATCCTTCAATATTATCTGTCCAATCCATTCATCACTGTTCATGTCAACAGGCAGGATCTTTGGAACCAATTGGATAAATTTTTGGGCACATACAAAAACAAAAGACTGCGTTTGGGAACGGGAGAGCTGGGGGATTCGTTAGCCCTTGATCATCTGACTGAAAATTCTAAGGATTTGATTTCGTATTTTCGGCCTAAAACTCATGTTCTTTTTGAGCTGAAAACAAAAACAGTGAACATTGAAAATCTTTTATCTGTGGAACCCGCAGAGAATATCATCATTTCCTGGTCACTCAACTCTGAAGGGATAGCGCGAACGGAAGAGAAGGGAGCTCCGCCGGTTCATCGCAGAATAGAAGCGGCTCAAAGGATTGCCAAAAGAGGTTTTAGAGTAGGTTTTCATTTTGATCCGATCATTTTACATCCAGGATGGGAAGAGGGGTATGCCGAAATTATAAGTTCACTCTTTTCTTCCATCGAGCCCAATCAGATAGCCTGGATCAGTCTGGGGAGCTTAAGGTTTCCGCCGCACCTCAAACCGATCATTCAGAAGAGGTTTCCCAAATCCCGGATTATCTACGAAGAAATGATACGCGGGAAAGATGGAAAATATCGGTATTTTAAACCTCTCCGTATGGAGCTGTACAGAAAGATTGTCAATCTTATTAGAAGAAATGGGGGAGAGAAAGTCCCTCTCTATTTTTGTATGGAGAGTAAGGAAATCTGGGAAAAAGGGCTCAATAAAAAACCGAGGGATAAGGACGATGTTGAAAAGTCCATCTCCTTACCCCTCAGAATATGTCGATAATTTGCGAACTCTAAAAAGTCAAAACTGATCGTCTTGGATCACTCTATTCTTTCTGTCTTCTTTTCTGCAATAATACCCACGATCTCCACGCCCGCATCTTTCAGAGGACCAATGATCTCTACGAAGCGTCCAAACTCCAAGTCCTGGTCTGCTTTCAAATAGAGTTTTCTATCGCCGGCTGTCAGCATTATCTCTTCCAGCAAAATAGCGAGATCTTCCTCCGTCACCTTATCATTGTTCAAGTACAACGTTCCATCCTCTCTGATAGAGAGGACGATCTCCGGATTTTCAGGGTAATCGATCATATTTAATGCGGTGGGGAGTCGAACATCGACGCCTTTTTTCACCAGGGGAGTGACAACCATAAAGATAATCAGCAGAACTAGAAGAATGTCACAAAGAGGGACCACATTAGGTTCAGATGTGACTTCGTCATCGCTTCTTGAAACATTCATACCCATCTTACACCTCTCGATCTTTATTAAATCAATAATAAAGATGTTTCAATTTATACAGGTTTTTGTTTTTCTTTGATAAAAAAGTCAACGATCTCTGAACTGGTGTTGGCCATTTCAGCCTGATAAACTTCGACTTTTGAATTCAAGATATTGTAGCACCACAGGGCGATAATGGCCACACCGATTCCAAAAGCAGTTGTGATCAAAGCTTCAGAAATACCGCCGGCAACAGCCCCGATACCACCTGATCCGGTCAGCGCCATGCCTCTAAAAGCATTGATGATCCCGGCGATTGTTCCGAACAGTCCGATAAACGGTGAAGATGTGGCGATTGTTGCCACTAAACTTAAACCTTTTTTTAATTCCTGCGTGAAGATGGTAGAAGATCTCTCCATTCCTCTCGAAGCGGCCGAAATCTGCTCTTCCATATTGAGGTTAGCTTTTTTCCCCTCAAAGAATTCCTGGATTCCAGAAGCCGTGACTCGAGCAAGATGGCTTCCCTTATATTCTTTCTTGGACGAAAGATTCAGGGCCTCTTCAACTTTTCCACTCTTTAGCAGACTCGCGAGTTTTGGAGCGATTTGCTTGGATTTTCTTTTAGCTTTTGCAAAAACGAGATTTTTTTCGATGAAAAAATAGAAAGCTAAGATGGATAAACCAATCAAAAGAATCGAAACCGACTTGGCCAAGGCTCCCATGGCCTGCCACATTTCAATCAGACCGAATTGCATTTTAGTACCTCCTTTTAAGATAGAAAGCCATAGATAGCTTTTTTTTCTATTTTAATTTAAAAATAACAGTGACTGTAAAAATAACTCCTCTTGGACGACCGTTGATGACCATGGGTTCGTACACCCACTGGCGCACGGCATCGATGGCGGCCTGATCGAGAAGGGGGATCGATCTCAAAACTTTGACCTGCTTAACCCGGCCGTAAATATCGGTTGTCGCTTCAATGATACTTGTCCCTTCGATCCTTGCCTGGCGGGCGATTTCAGGGTAGATAGGTTCGACACGTTTGATGAGTTTGGGGGGCTTGATTTCTCCGATAGCCCTTACAGGGGCCTGGACCTCACCGACGACTCCACCGAGAACGCCTCCGACGACTCCGCCGAGAACTCCACCAATGACTCCACCTTCGACTCCACCTTCCACTCCGCCTTCGACGCCGATATCGATGAGTTCTTCTTCTGCGATTTCGTCAGGGATTTCGACTGGAGCGACGAGCTGGCCGGGTTTGATGTTGGTTCGAGCCTGAACAGGCTTAATGCGTGTTCTTGCGCGTTTGGGACGGCTTTTTTTAGCAGGGGGAGGAGGTGGGGGAGGAGGTGGGGGAGGAGGTGCGAGAAAGGCGCTGTAAACTTCAACTTGAGGAAGGTTCTTTGAGCTTAAAAGCGGTAGGACAACCATAGCAGCGATGATGAGGAGATGGAATAGTAATGCCAGGGGAAAGGAAAAGGCTTTTCGTCCCATCCCTTTATCCGCGAAAAGGAAAGAGTCCTTAAAAAGATTGGGCGTAACTTCAGGCTTTGACGTAGGTTTTTCAGCCATTTTTTACCTCTTTTTCAGGATATTTCACGAAAATAAAACCAAAGTATAAAAGAAAAATACCGTTTTGACAAGTAGTATTTCTTCACTTTCCAAGTCCCTTTTTCGGCTTAAAAATCTTGTTCCAAAAATAGAGTAAAGAACAGGATTGGTATATCGAAGAATAAGTTCCGATGACAACACCGATCATCATCGTGAAGGCAAAATCATTGATGACAGTTCCACCAAAAATAAACAGAGCAACGACGGTAACAAACGTTGTCCCGGAAGTAATTACCGTTCGGCTGAGAGTCTGATTGATGCTTGTATCAAGGATCTGACTGAGATCATGTTTTCTTAGAAGTTTGATGTTGTCGCGAACCCGGTCAAAAATAACTATTGTATCATTGAGGGAGTACCCTACGATCGTTAAGATAGCCGCAATGACAGGGAGGTTGACTTCTCTATTCGTAAAAGAAAAGATACCCATTGTGATAATAACATCGTGAGCCAGAGTAAAAATAGCGGCGACTCCGTAAGCAAACTTGAATCGAATACCGATGTAAACAAGCATGCCTACAAGGGCCCAAACCGTGGCTAGTGTGGCTCGACGTCTTAAGTCAGACCCAACCTGAGGTCCAACGGTTTCTCTGCGTTTGATTGATAAACTTCCCAGGAATGTCTTTTCTTTTAAGAGCTCTAAGGCCTCTGGACCAATGTCTTCAACGGGAAGCTGATCGAAATTTTCAATTATGCCTTTCTGCGTGTCATTTTCTTTTGTATCAAAGACATACTGTGCGATGTTGATCGCTTCATTGGGGAATGAGGGTTCAAGGAGACGGATGATTTCACTGATATCAATATTATTCAGATCTTTTAAACCGCTTTGTGCGGCTTGTCTATCCTGGTCTGATCTAAGAAGGTCGACGATTTTTTCAGCCATAATTGCATGAGTTTCCAGCTCCTGTTCGGCCTCCTCTTCGGGCAGCATGGCTCTGATAATATACTCTCTCTGCTCTTTTTCCACTTCCTGAATCTTAGTGCTTTCCAGATCGCGCACGTTGAGAGACTGCCTCAGCTCAGAAATGGATATGGGCCTGATGAATCTGATTTGGATTAAAGCACCTCCGGCAAAGTCAATACCAGGAGTGATTTTTTTCCCGACCGTCATATTTAAAATTCCGGCGGCGATAAAAATCCCGGATAATCCGAACGCAAACAGCTTGTAGCGCATGAATGGAAAATTGGGCTTCTTGAATATCTGCATGGTTATATACTCAGTTTCTCTCGTTTTTTTCCATTGGTGACGAAGACATCAAATATCAGCCTTGAGACAAAAAGGGCTGTGAACATGGACGCGCTGATTCCAATGATCAGAGTTACGGCAAATCCCCGCAGAGGGCCTGTGCCGAATTGGAAAAGAAAGATGGCTGCGATAATTGTCGTCATATTGGCGTCCAGGATAGTTCGGAACGCCCGTGAAAATCCGGAGGAAATGGAACTCTTTATGCTTTTGCCCTGCGACAGCTCTTCTCTTATTCTTTCGAAAACAAGAACATTGGCGTCTACAGACATTCCGATGACCAAGATGATACCGGCAATACCAGGCAGGGTCAGACTGGCTTTAAAATAGGCTAGAGCACCCATCAAGATGAGGATATTTAAGATCAAAGCGGCTATGGCGTTAAATCCGGTGCGCTTGTAGTAGACCCCCATGAAGACCAGGACCATGAGGAGGGCTGCGATAATGGCAAAAAATCCTTTGCTTATGGAGTCCTTACCCAGTGAGGGGCCGATGGTGCGTTGTTCTAGGTATTTTATGGATGCCGGCATAGCCCCGGCTCTGAGAACCAATGACAGATCATCGGCTTCTTCCATGGTGTAACGTCCGCTTATTCTTCCGCTGCCTGTGGGTATGACGTCTTCGATGACAGGGGCGGATTGAACCTTGTCGTCGAGCACGATGGCCAGCTGCCTTCCGACATTATCCTGAGTGGTCTTGTGGAATCTTTTGCTTCCGTCAGGACTGAGCGTAAACAGAACGACAGGATTGTTATAGTCGTCTGTAGATCTTCGGGCCATCCTCAAATCTTTTCCGGTGACTTCGGCGACACGGTTGAGAAGGTAGTATCGTCTTTCGGCTTTTTCAGGATCACCTTCGAGGATCTCCATATCAGCCGGGACTTCTCCTCCGAATTCCGTTAGAAGGGTTTCGACATCGTCAGCCGCGGCTTTGACCAGTTTCCATTCTAAAATGGCCGTTTTTGAGATGATGTTTCTGACCCTCTCTGAGTTCTCCACACCTGGAAGCTCGACGATGATGCGGTCTCCGGTGAAACCTCCCTGGCGTTGAATGGTGGGTTCGGTCAATCCGAGTTCATCGACTCTGTTCCAGATGGTTTCTTCAGTTTGCCGGACAGCCTGATCGCGAAGATAGAGAATGAGATTTTGCTTCATAACGAGTGTGGCATCGCTGCCCAAAATGGAGAGATCCCAGTCTCTTTCCACAAACTCGTCAATTAAATCTCTGATCTGCCCTTCTTTTCCGGATTCGAACTGCTGAATCGTGAATTTCCCGACACGGTTTTCATCCTTGGACATGACCTCATACGTAATGAGTTCTTTATCCATTTCTTCCTGGAGTCGAATAATGACCTGGTCTGTTTCACGATTGAGAGCATCATCCGTCATGACCTGAAGGACCAGATGTACCCCCCCCCTTAAATCCAGGCCCAGCTGGATTTTCTTGTCTGGTGGAAAAGAGAGGAAAAGACTGAGAGCGATGACGGCAAGGACAAGTATAGCTTTCCAGCGTAAATTTTTTTTCATTTATACATTCCGCCTAAATAACTCTCTATATATATGCGATGGATATAGAGAATATGTTTACCTTATTTTGCTTCTTTTTTGTCTCCCAGGATTACAGAGATGGCATTTTTCGTGACATCGACTTTGACATTTGCCGAGATTTTCAGCTCAATCCGGTCTTTCTGGACTCCCATGACTGTCCCATAGACCCCGCCTGTGGTGATGACCTTATTTCCAGGCTTGAGGGCCTCGATCATATCCTGATGTTTTTTCTGTTTCTTTCTAGAAGGAAGGATGATCAGGACATAAAAAATCACAAAAACGAGAATAAACGGAACCAAGGCCGTGAGCATATTTCCTTGGGGACGTGCACCAGGAGTGGCCTGCTGCATGAATGTTGCAAAACTTGCTAATAGCATTTTTTTATTTCCTTTATCCTATTTTATTTTAAAATTGTTCTTTTGAAATCCAAGTACGATTTTGATTGGATAGCTTGCCTAATTTTTTGGAAGATGTCAAGATAAAAGTGCAGATTGTGGATGGTGTTTAATGTGGCCGAACTCATTTCATTTCTCTCAAAAAGATGGTGTAAATAGGCCCTCGAAAAGTTCAAGCAGGTGTAGCAGGAACAGTTTTCATCAATGGGTTTTTCGTCGTTGGCATACTTTTGATTCTTGATAATCAGCCTCCCGCTGCTGGTGAACAGCGTTCCATTTCTTGCATTTCTTGTAGGGAGCACACAGTCAAAAAGGTCGACGCCCCTGTCGACGGCTTCAAGGATGTCCTGGATATAACCGATACCCATCAAATAGCGCGGCTTATCAAGAGGAAGAAGAGAACAGGATTTTTCCACCGTTTCCATAAACTGAGACTTGGGTTCTCCAATGCCCAAACCTCCCAAGGCATAGCCGTCGAAGTCGATTGGGAGAAGATCTTCGATGCTTTTTTTCCTCAAATCCCAGTGGACGCTGCCCTGACAGATTCCCCAGAGACGCTGATTGTGGGTGTTGTCGAGGAAATATTTTCGTGAGCGTGTGGCCCATCGCGTTGTCAGCTCGACAGACTCCTTTATTGTATCCGAGGAGGAAGGATACGGCGGAAAGTGGTCCAAAGGCATCATGATGTCTGTTCCGAGATTCTGCTGGATCTCGATGATTTCCTCAGGAGAAACAAAAAATTTGGTGCCGTCCAGGTGTGAAGAAAACTCCACCCCTTCTTCTTTAACTTTGACGAGATCCGAGAGGCTGTATATCTGGTAGCCTCCACTATCTGAAAGAATAGGCCTATCCCATGATATAAAGGAATGGACGCCGCCCAAACGACGAATCGTTCCAGTCCCGGGTCTGAGAAAAAGGTGGTAGGCATTGACAAGGATGAGCTGGGCGCCTAAGCTCTCGACTTGACTGTGAGTGAGGGATTTTACGGAACCTTGACTGGCCACGGGCGCAAAGGCTGGCGTTTCAATGAGTCCATGCTGTGTATGGATGATCCCTGTCCGTGCGGACGACGTGTTGTCCTGGGCTGTTATGCTGAAGTTTTTATCATTTTTGTTCATGTGTTCATTTCGCAAATCGAAATTGTATGACGTCGCCATCCTGAATGAAGTAATCCTTCCCTTCCAGCCGAACGGCCGCCTGTTCTTTTGAAGCCTGAAAGGAACCGTGCTTGAGAAGTTCATTCCACGGTATCACTTCGGCCCTGATAAAACCCCTTTCTATATCGGAATGGATCGCACCTGCAGCATGCACAGCGGGCGTGTTTTTTTTAATTGTCCAGGCTTTGACTTCTGCCTTTCCTATGGTAAAAAAAGTGATCACTTGAAGGAGATCATAAGAAGTTTTGAGAAACTTTTGCGCGCTGAGTTCGGCCAGTCCGTATTCCTTGAGGAAGGCCTCTTTTTCATCGCCATCCAATTCCGCAATTTCTTTCTCAATGCTGCCGCAGTAAGCAAGCACAACAGTTCCTTTCTTGTAAGTGGCATAGATGGATTCAGGCTGATCTACAGCGGCGATGTTGTCTTCATCGACATTGATCATGTGGAAAAGCGGTTTTTGTGTCAGGAATGCAAAACCTTTGAGGAGTTTTTCTTCTGATGGGGCTACATCAGCTTCGCGAACTGCCGTTCCATCTTCGAGCAGAGAATGCAGTTTCTGGAGGAGTTCGAATTCTTTTTCTCCGTCTTGATTTTTTGACCTTTTCAGCTCTTTTTCCAAAGAACCGATCCGAGATTCGATGGACATTAAATCCGCCAGAAGCAGTTCTTCTTCCATGGCCAAAATGTCCCTTTTTGCATCGACACTTCCCTTGGGATGCGGGATTTGAGGATCACTGTATCCACGTATGACATGGGTGAGTCCATCCGCTCTCCGAAGATAATTGAGATAGGCTTCATTTTTTATATCTCCGTAGGAGATGCCTGCCAGGTCGACATAGTCGACGGCTGCCGGTTTCTTCTCCTTATCCTGGTAAAGCTTCCAGATTTGATCCAGACGGTCATCGGGAATCAAACAAGTCCTTAAATTCGTTTCTTTTTTTCGTGTGCCGTATGCATGGACTTCAATATTTGCTCCAGTCAAGAGATTAAAAAGTGTGGTTTTACCGGATTTTGGATACCCGAACAGAGTGAAATTCATCCCCATAGCATAATTCCCCAATCGCAAAACGTCAATCAAGAAACAGAGAAACAGAGATGGATGCATCCACATTTCCGTGATTTTTTTAGAGTTCTGGGAAGATGATGGAGAAATCCGTATGGAGGACGAGCGGGCATGGTTCATCTCCTTCATGGGGAGATGAGAGCGAGGAGGGAATCGAGCGAGTTTTTCTCGCTGGGGAAAACGAAGCGTGATTTCGTATCACTTTACAGAACTCGTTCTTAAAATCACGGAAATGCGGATGCTGCAGACAAGGATAAGGCTATTGATGAAACGGATGATTTCGGCTATAGTAGATGTTTCATTCGAGAATTGAGATGCATAAAGAAAAGAAAAAACGCGAAAAAAGTGTATTCAGAGAGTATTTTGAGCTCTTTGCTGAAACAGCCATCTTTGTGTTTTTTGTGATGACCTTTATCGTCCAGGCCTTCCAGATACCAACGGGATCGATGGAGACTACTCTTTTAATCGGCGATTTTTTGCTGGTGAATAAGCTGGCCTATAC
>Ga0114920_10000319_pt1 | contig 20918 bp, 17 predicted proteins | sample ChitaG_FD_88683 | JGI IMG/M metagenome (GOLD analysis project Ga0114920, IMG submission 88683) | Deep subsurface microbial communities from South Pacific Ocean to uncover new lineages of life (NeLLi) - Chile_00310 metaG | ecosystem: Environmental > Aquatic > Marine > Oceanic > Sediment ...
ATAACATCTATCACCTCACGCTCCTCCAGTCCAAGTTGTTGGTATCTTTTGTGCATACATCCTCAGAATAACGAAATCCCTCTCGCTTTCCAAGGTGTTGCACTTCATTATTGAACCCACGAAATGCAAAATTGATCGGGCTGGACGGATAATAATTCACGGTTGGAGGTGCTTTCTTACCGACTCCTCGATACTTTCAAGTGCTCCTGTCACCTCGGGAGTCAAGGGTGAGTTGAACTCAAGGCTCTGAGCCTGGATGCCTAAAAGTTCGATCTTCAACTCCGGATGATCAATAAGCGTCATCTCCACCCAGAACGAAAGCGGCACCCCGTGTGTGGAAAGTATCCGAATAGGAAGTTTGAGGAGTTCGTCTGCAGAAAAGAATCGAACCTCACCCGGCTGGCCGCCCCAGTCGCACGCGTCTATGAGTAAGACCCTATCGGGTTTTTCTTTATCCACCAGACCCAGCGCGTTCTCAGGAACCTCACCCGCATCCAAAAGCAGCCAGTCTTGGGGTAAGTCCATGGATTCTTTTAACTTGTCAATGGCAAGCGGCCCGAAGGAGTCATCGGCACGCATCCGGTTACCTACACCAACTATCAGCACCTTAGCCATCCACCAACCTATCGATGATCCTGGCAAGCTGACCGGTCTCGTGACGTCGCCCGAACCGGGCTATGACCCTAGGTTTGGGTTTGTAAGGGAAACGTCCCTCAAGAAGCATACGCAGGGCGTCTGTAACCCCATCAATATCTCCCTCGGGCACTACAACGCCGGTGCCAGTCTCCCGGATAAGCTCCGCGGTCTCGTGAGAAGGATTGACCACGGCCAGCACAGGCGTGCCTGAACCTATATACTCATAGATCTTTGCAGGGACAATGAGGTGCGAATACTCCGCATGATAGGGCAGCCATGCGAGATCGGCACGTTCTAACCGCCGCATCACCTTGCGGTGGGACAGATGCCCCAGTCTTTCAATGAAGGTAGAGACGCCGCTACGACGGATTCGCTCCTCTTCAACCGCGCTTAGCTCCCCCATTATCTCAACACGCAACCGAGCAGGTGTAACCCCGTCCTCATCCCTAAGCCTGCGTATAGCCGCATACAGCGTCGTTCCGCGATTGATATGATCCAGTCCGAGTATACCGGTATAACAAACAGTTAAGGGCCTTCGTTCACGGGCACTAGGAGTCTTACGGGCAGGTGTGTTACGGGTGTTATGTCCTTGTGAACGGAGCGTAAGCTCCGAATAATTATGAGAATGCCCCAAAGGGGTACGGGTGTTACGGGTGAAATCCGCGGCGTCGAACCCGTTGGGGATGTAGTGGATACGTGGGGCAAGGTGTTGGTAGCGCTTACGCAAATCGTCGGTATGCGAGCGTGTAACCGCGATGATGGCATCGGCGTATTCCAGAACGTCGCGCTCAACCCGCCTGTTTAAGGCACGCTTCCAGCCCGGCTTGTCGTGTTCCGGATGCCCAACCCAGGGATCGCGCATGTCTACAATGAGTGGAAGATTGGCTACCCTTTTGAGAAGACGCCCCAGAAGAAGATTACTGTACGGCGGAGCGGTAATGAAGATCGCATGGGCTTTGTTGGTCAGTCTGTAAGCACATCTGAATGCCGCAGGGATGTATGCGGTCTGGGTATCGGGCCATGAAAAGCGCCGGGCAATCCAGCGCAAGGGACTGTCAATTCGTGGCCGCAGCGGGCCGAGGAGCTTTTGACGCATCCTAAAGCTGTCAAGACCTGCAACGCGATACAGCGATACGTGTTTAACTTCGGCAAGCATCTCCTCGTCGGCAGCATAGAACGCCGAGGGCTGCGGAGCAACGACCACAGGGCGCCAGCCGAAGCGAGGTAGATACCTGCAAAACTTCGAAACCCTCTGCACCCCAACCCCGCCCAACGGAGGAAAGTAGTAGGTTATGATAAGGAGATTCTTATCCATCAAGGTGACGCAGAAGTTTCTCGGCGTCTTTGACGATATCGGAGTAGCCAAGGTCACGCCTTATTCGATCCTTGTTGACGATAACCTCAAGGCAGCACCGGCGAGCGTTCTCATCATCACCCATACCCGCGTAAACCTGGGCCAATCGAAGCTTAATCTGGTATATATTCGTGTAGCATTTAGGCTGATCGCGTCGAATATCGGCAAGGAGCTCTTTATAGAGTTCCTTGGCCTCTTCCCACATCCATAGATCGAGATAAAGCTCACCCAGTTCCCACCGGAAGGTGCGTGCATCGGGGTAGCTATTGACAAGCTCACGGCTGACTTCAAGCGCTTCCTTTGATCGGCCCTCCTCGGCGAGCATCCAGGAAAGCGCCTGACCGGCAGAGGCCTTGAAGTAAAATCCCTTCTCATAGACCATGCGGATCTCGCTTATACCCTTCTCAACCGTGGCCTCGGCAGGCACGCCTGGGATATAGCGGTTAACGCGGCCGGAGAAGTAGTCAAAAGCACCCTTGGCAAGGTAGGCGTCGTAGAGATTTGGGTCAAGCTCCACCGCCTTAAGCAGTGGATCAAGTGCTGCGCTACCTGCAGAAAGTGCCCTAAGATACTGACGCCTCCACCCGTGCCGAACCATGCGGAAGATCTGCACCGAACCAATAAAGAAAAGGTCGCGGGCGTTCTCACCGTTTGTTTCAACTCCGGCCTTTGCAAGTTCCTCGGCCTTGTTCATGTCTTTATCGAACTGATCTTCCAGGGAGTCGGTAACGAAATCCACCATGTAGATAAAGGTTAATGCACCATCCAAGAAGTAGGGAGCAGGGTCTTTTGGGCAAAGCCTCTTGGCCTTTGCATAGGCTATGCGGGCCTTAACGTAATCCTCCACGTGGGAGGCCTCTATACCCCTCTCAAGCAGCTCCTCAGCCTGTGGGGTAAGCGCCGTGGTAAGGAAAAGGAGCAGGCTAAACATCACTTCAAAAGACGCACATTAACGTTAGATGGTTGCGATTGCCGCTATCTCCACCTTTGCCCTTTTGGGAAGTGAGGCAGATGCGACGGTTACACGCGCCGGGTAGGGTGCAGAAAAATAGCCTGCGTAGATCTCGTTGACGAGCTTGAACTCGGAAAGGTCAACAAGATGAATGTCGCAGCGCACCACATCGTCCATGGTTGCTCCGGCTTGCCCAAGCACGGCTTTGATATTCTCCATTACCTGTCGGGTCTGAGCCTCGGTTCCCTCAACCAGCTCGCCGGTCTGGGGGTTGATGCCAATCTGTCCTGCGAGAAATATGAAGTTCCCACACTTTACCGCCTGGCTGTACGGCCCGATCGGAAGCGGCGCCTTATCGGTGCGAATCTCATTTTTCATTACGCTCCTCTCATTTTGAGAAGTTTATAGGTGAATTTGCACCTGTCAACATCTTTGAGATTCTTTGACAGACTCGGTATCTTCCCAAAAAGCAGCTTAACATATCTTGATCGTGTGCGAATATGACAAAAACCGAGGGGAATCAATAAGAGTATGAGCGGAATAGATTTTTCCGATTTTTTTGAAGCACTCGTGCTTGGAAAGGAGGATCGCCTGTCGGGGTCCCCGCAAAGCTACGAAGTAGATTTGTGGGGTGGAAAAATTTATGGAGCGCTCGGTGGCCCAAGCGCCCCATGGTGACTCCCCTTCCCTCCAAACACCCTTCCTCACCTTAAAACCTCCTTCCCCCTCCCTCTATTTTATTGCTAAAGCAAAAACCGTGCCATCCTAAAAAATAAGCCGCCTCTTGAGGCCATGAATTACAACGCTTTGAGGGGATGAGAATCACGAATGTTCACAAGAACTCGATACCGTTGACTATATGTATCAGTCAATTATCCTTTTTTAAGGGAAGCGCAGGAAACGTCAATCGGTTATAGCCAAATCGCAGAACGTCCGAGAGTTACTCCACCTTCCCTGAACCCGATTTACACCACGCTGGCTACCGCCCCCAGGGCGATCGAGTTGAGCTTGGTCTCTGCGTCGTCTGCCCGGGAAAGCATCACCACCGGCCTGGCAGCACCTGCCACGATCCCGCATGCCTTAGCCCCACCCAGGTAGATAAGCCCCTTTGCAAAGATGTTCCCCACGGCGATATCGTGCACGATCAGCACATCCGCCTTACCGGCCACATCACTCGCAACGCCCTTGATCTTTACAGCCTCCTCGGATACCGCAAGGTCAAGGGCCAGGGGACCGTCAACCAAAGCACCGGCTATCTGCTTGCGTGCGGCCATCTGGGTTATCTGGGCCCACGCCAGTGTCTCGGCCATCTTCGGGTTGACAGACTCCACAGCTGCAAGAAGTGCAACCTTGGGTTCTGAGATGCCTAAGGAATGCGCCATCTCGATCGCGTTGTTGATGATATCCAGCTTGGTTACAAGGTCGGGTGCGATGTTCATGCCGCCGTCGGAGACGAGGAGAAGACGACCTAAAGAGGCGGGCTCGAGTATGGCTATGTGTGAAAGCACCCTGCCGGTTCGAAGCCCCTTTTCTTTATCGAGTACCGCGCCAAGGAAGCTTGAGGTGGGTAGATGCCCCTTTAAGAGGAAATCGCCGGCGCTACGAACCTCTTCGACTGCAACGATCGCCGCTTCCTCGTCGGAGCAATCCTTGATCTCGAATCCATCAAGCGAGACCCCGGCCTTGGAGACGGCCTGGCTTATCTTATCTGCTGGTCCGCACAACACACCTTTGGCTATGCCTTCTTTCTGGGCTGCCGAAAGTGCCTGGAGCGTTACAGGATCTGCAGCCGCGGCAACAACACATCGTCTTGGACCTAATTTCTTGGCCTGAGCCTTGAGTTCGGCAAGAGAACGGATCATGATAGCCTCCTTTTTGTAAAACACTAACTGCCCAGGAAGGACTCGAACCTACCATACTCCAGCCTATAACCCTGCCATTAGACGACTAAGCATTATTCTCCTTTCAAGGACAGTTTTAGTTTACTTTCTGTAACACGCTTACTTCTTCAACAACAAGTCTACCCACTCATCTTCAAACTCTTCATGTGTGCCATCCATATAATCAATCTCTACAGTGTTGAGCTTAATGCTTCGGATCGAGGGATTATACCAAATGCAATCCCAGTAGCGCCAACTAGGACATCCATGCCCAGGTTTGTATGGGCCAGTATCCAGGAGTCTAGCAAAACTCTTATCCCCAATTTCACTGGACACTCTATCACCAACAGCATTGTATGGGGTAACTCCAAAAGTTACATACTTAAAAGTTCTGTCCGACTTGTTAACGAAAGTTATGTGAACATCCACTCCACCAGCAGAATTAGGACGACTTGGATAGATAGAAGTAATCACAATAGGTGCTTCCCTTTGGTAAACTCGTGCCTGATCTACGATTCGGTGTCTGATCTCTTGAATTCGAGCTTTGTTCTCTTCGTTAAAGAGTGCATTTTCACGAAGGTAGTATGTAGTAGTCGCAGGCTGTGCATAGCCCATAGGGTCAGAAATTGAATCAAGTATGTTGTCCAGCTTGCGAGCTTCTTTGAACGAACTAACATTTGCCGTTTCTTTCTCGACATTAGTAAGCTCTTTACTAAGTTCAGTATTCCATACAACAAAATACGCCTGATCTAAAGACAGCTGGACATCCTCGTATTGCTTTTCATCTTTGTCAGATTTCCAGTTTTCTACTCCACTCACTATGGAATCAAGCCTGATATCCAGTTCTTCTAGCTCTTCGGTTGTAGCAGCATTTGGTATTTCTTTTTCAATCTTGCGGAGTTCTCGACTAGCCTTAAACTTATTGCATCCAAGTACACCTACCAGCAAAGCTACGACTAGCACTAGCAATGCTCTTACTCGTCTCACTTCATCCTCTTTTCAAGGATTTTTAAGGTTTTCATGTTATTCTCCCTTAAAGGTTGTATTGAGCCTTCAGGCTGTCGCGCAGCCTTATGAGCTGCATCTCGCCGGGATGAGCCAGGATGATATAATCAAGTACACGCAGCGCCTCTCCGGGTTCACCCAGGTAATCCAGGTATAGTCGGAAGCTCAACTCGTGGCCAGAGAAGCGCCCGTCCCAAGCATCCACAAGCTCACGTGCCTTGGCGGAATCCTTCACGGTTTCAAGATAGAACATTACAAGACTCACGAAACCCTGTGGATTCTCTCTTGTGGCCTGGGCGTATGCCCGCTTGAGCTCCTGCTCGGCAAGGACGGTATCCCCCGCACGTACGTAGGTTATCCCCTGACGTATATGGAACTGTGAGTCAAGCCATCCCTTGGACTCCATCTCCCGGTAGTAGCGTTCGGCATCTTCATCCGCACCGGCCTGGCGCGCGAACACGTAAAGGTTCATGAGAAAGACGCGGCGCACAGCCTCTTCTACCTCAAAGGAGTCTATAATCTTGGCGAACTCGTAAGCCTTCCTGGCTTGTCCCCTAACGACCAACCCCTGGGCTATCTCCTGCATAGCTATTCCGTAGTTGATGAAGAGTCCGCGCGTCTGACCGCTCCGGCGCACCCGTGGATCGAGTATTGACTTCATCATAAACTCCTCGGTAAAGATCTCATAGGAACGATCCACGTCAATCGCAGGCCGGACACGGGTCAACTCCTCCTCAGGTGCCCTGCGAACACGATAGACTAAGGCCTCCTGAATAAGATAAGGGGCGTATTCCCTGACTCGACCCGGAGAAACGGTTGTGGAAAAGTATATAGGCATCACCCCTTCGTTATAGTTGCTGAGAACATGCTCGGCGAAAACCTCTTGGGGCAACAAGTAGTCAAGCGGAATCTTGGTAGAGAATCCGGAGACAGCGACCTTTTCGGAATCAGCATAAACCTTGCCCGAGTTGGTTGCGATCATATCCCTGATCATGATGTCTGCAAGCATCACAACCTTCGTGCGGCTCACAAAGACGTGAGAAGGCAGGTTCTCTATCTCCCCTGAGCCATAGCTTGCCGTGATGTAGGCTGTATCTTGCCGGACATCCGACGGTGCGATAGTCAAGCTCACCCGGCCCGTCTTATACTCAACCCTTCCTACAACCCTGCGGTTGGGATCACGCAGCCTGCCCTTTCTATCCGCCTTGATTGTCTGAGTGTTGCGGGAGAACTCAAAGGTGCGCTTCTTGATGGGCGGATGGGCCACATACCCCTCCCATACGAGAGCTCCAGAGGATGGAGAGGTTTTGCGGACAAGCTCAACCTTCTCGTTCCTGGATTCGTAAACAAAGGATACAGGTGCACCCTTGCGCTTGAGCTTCTCTATATACCACGGGGTATTGAGTAGCGAGAGATTAGCGTTGACAACACCGTGTTTGTATGGCTTGGAGTTGTTCTCATAACGGGTAGATGGGACCTCCTGCACGAACCATAAGGGAAATGTATCGTTATCGCCGTTTGTGAGGATCACCGATGGCTCCTCGCATGAGGCAAGAAGGTTGTAACCGTATTCAAGCGGTATCCAGTCACCGTGCCTTGTGAGCATCGGAAGGTTTACAAAGCCGATGAGGAGGGCGAATACAGCTCCCGCTGAGCTTACAGTTATTGCAGCAACACGAGACGCTATCTTTTTGCGCAAAGACTCCTTAATCGAAGTCACTATCTCAAAGACACCGAAGCCTGTGAAGAGTCCCCAGAAGACGTAGCTGAACGTAAAGAAGTAGTCACGTTCGCGCACCTCCTGCGGCAGGTCTGCCATACCCTTGGGCAGGGGACCTGTGTGTCCGAAACGCATATTCAGATAGATAACAAGGCCGAAGGAAGCGACCAGGAAGGTAGTAAGAAGCAGCCAGAACAGCTTGCGGTCCCGTTTGGCCAGCGAGTAGAGTCCAAAGACGCCGAGGATTACAGGGACTGCAGCAAGAAGGGCGCGTGCGATGACCGTAAGCGCCGACTTCCCGGCAAGATTCTGTAATCCCCATTGCCAGAAGAAGTACTTGAAGTAAAACACTATCTGCCAGAAGAGACCCGCTATTACTCCCACACCTGTCGGCTGGCCCGTATCTGGATGAACAACCGTCTTGCGAGGCCATATCTGGTTCTGGACAGTAGCACGCCCGTATTGCTCACGGCGCAGAACCGAAATGAAGCGATCCCATGTGGAGGGGTTAACCATGTTGATCGAGGGATGCTGCTGGGCACGCACCATAAGGTAGAACTGCACCGAAGCGGCTATCACAATCACCAGGGCACCCAGAAGGAAGAACTTCAGATCCACATCATACTTCTTGCCAGCATAGAAGAATGCAGCTGTAAGTAAAACAACCCCTGCTATCAAGATCACCGGTCCCACCTTAAGCGCCGCGAGCAGGATAAGCAGCGCGTAAGCCCCTCCGAAAACAAACGCCGGCCCAGAGCCTTTCTTTGAACCAACCGCCTGAACAAAGAAATAGACGGCAAACAGGGCAACAACCGCAAGCTGAGGCCAGCCGGGTTCAAAAAGCATAAAGGCAAGCCCCAGAACACCCAGAAAGAAGGTCGGAAGCAGGCGGTGATTGACCAGGATTATGAACGGGATGAGTGCGAACAGGATCATCACAGGGGTAAGGTGAATACCTGCGGCGAGCATGACAATATAGAACGCCAAAAGCATCAGGCGGTTGTCGGCTTTGGGTAGGGGGAGCCCCGGCCTTTTCTCCTTTGCATGTTCAGTCCGTTCACGCCATACGATCGCAAGGTAGACGATAAGCAGCCCTATAAACGCCGAAGGCGCGTAGACCTCAGCCTCAAGTGCATTCTCCCACATTGAGAAGGCAAAGATGGTGAATAAGGCGCCAACCACACCCACGACGGTCGGCACCCACCTAATCTTCTCTGTAGGATTTCCCTTCTTGAAGGAACGGGTAACACGGCTCGTTATGAGCACAACCAATGCCGCGGACAGCGCCGCGGTAAGGACGCTTATAAAGTTGATACGGAACGCGATCTCTGCAGATATCGGGATCAAGGAAAAGATGCGCCCGATAAGCACGTAAAGCGGTGTCCCGGGCGGATGCGGCACACCCAGGTTCGCCGAACAGGCGATGAACTCGCCCACATCCCAGAACGCCACCGTGGGTGAGACGGTCAAAAGATATATAACCAGAGCTATGATGAAAATAATGCCGGCTGCAAGCCAGTCTATCCGGCGTTGATTCATCTCTCCTCCTTGGCGTAAACCTTCTCAAGGTAGGTGGTCAACTCCTTCACCTCAAGGTTCGCGTAAAGCTTTCCTTCCATCCCGACACTCACACCTCCGGTCTCTTCACTAACGGCTACCGAGATCGCGTCCGAAACCGAACATATCCCCAGTGCGGCTCGGTGACGCATACCGTAGTAGTCCTCAACCCATGGCTCCTCGCTAACAGGCAGTATACATGCCGCGGCCACGATCTTGTCGCTCCTGATGATGCAAGCGCCGTCATGCAGAGGCGAGGGCGGGGTAAAAAGTGAGGTTATGAGGGCTGCGGAGACCTTGGCATCCAGGCGAGTGCCGGTCTGAACGTACTCCCCCAGGTCTATATCCCGTTCAAAGACAATCAACGCACCGATCTTGCGTTTGCACATCTCCTGCACCGCCTTTACTATCTCTGAAACAGCCAGCTGCTCGACCGAGCGCACAAGGAAGCGAAGCAACCTATAGCGTCCCATTCGCGCCAACGCGTTGCGGATCTCAGGCTGAAAAAGGATAACGAACGCGATGATCCAGATAGCCATTAGCGAATCGAGAATCAGAGAGAGAGCACTCAGGTTAAAGGTTCGGGCCAGGATTGAGACAACGAAGATTAATAGCAGCCCGATAAGTATCTGAAACGCCCGCGTTCCCTTGATGAACGCGAGGAAAAGATAGACGATCACCGCCACCACCCCAACGTCTATGAAATCGATAAATGTGGGCTTGAGGATATCTACCATCACTCTTCCCCGTTGGCGGACCGGATCGCGGCGGCTGCATCCAGGGCTTTTCTCGTTTGGCTGACGTCGTGCACCCTGAGGATATTAGCGCCGCCCGCGAACGCCAGAACCGCTGAAGCCAGGGAGGCCTCCAGCCTGTCATTAACCTCAAGCCCAAGGAGCTTGCCCAGGAAGGACTTACGGGATGCTCCTACGAGTATCGGCGATCCAAACGCACGCAGCTCACCCAATCTGCGGATGGCCGCTGTGTTGTCGGTAACGCGCTTGCCGAAACCGATGCCGGGATCAATAATCACGCGATCACGCGGGAAATCCGAGGCCTGGATCTCTGCAAGCTTGTTGGAAAAGAACCGGAAGAGCTCGGCGTTGAAGTCGTCGTAGTGTGGGTCCTGTTGCATGATCTTCGGCGTTCCCTGGATGTGCATGAGCACAAATGCGGCACGGTACTCTCCAGCCAGCTGCCAGAGGGCTGGATTTGCCCCGCCCGACACGTTGTTTACAATCGAGGCCCCCTTATCGAGAGCGGCACGAGCAACGTCTGGATCGGTGGTATCTATCGACCACAGAACGTGTCGAGTCTGGAGATGATCAAAGATCGAAGAAAGCCGCCTCAACTGCTCGGATACGGGAACCGGATCGGAGCCCGGACGGGTTGACTCTGCACCCACGTCTACTATATCAGCCCCTTGCTCGATCATCTCATCTATACGTCTACGAGCGGCGTCCGGTTCAAGGAAGAGGCCGCCGTCTGAGAACGAGTCCGGGGTCACGTTAAGAACACCCATGATAAGCGGGCGATCAAAGGTCAACTTGCCTAGGGGCAGATCGATCGCTGCGGGCAGCTTATCCAGACGGCTAAGGAGCTCGGCTACCTGCCGCTCCAACCCGGCAAGACCGAAGGGTTGGCTGGAGAGTGCTAAGACCGTCCGTCGCAGTTGGCGCTTCGTACCCATGAAGATGGCGTCGGAGCAATCCACTTTCCCGGTGATAACCTCGCGATGAACCGCCACGTCGGCCCCAAACGATATAGCGATCTGCTTGAGGATATTTGCCGCAGGGGTTGAAAGCCCTGTAATCTTTAAAAGAAACGAATCTCTTTTTTCTATAAATATATCTATACAGGAGTGGTCGACCTCTACTCTTCGCAGCTCCTCCTCGCACTCTTCTCGTGAGATTACCACAAGAGGCCGCAAAAGCATCACAACCTCAGCCCCTTCATCAATGAGAGCGCCTCAGCGCGCGTCTTTGCCTGTCGGAACGCCCCGCGCATCGCCGAGGTAAGGGTAAGGGTTCCGGGTTTCTTTACCCCGCGCATGGTAACGCATAGGTGCTCGGCTTCTATAACCACCATCACCCCCAAAGGATGAAGCACCTCGTTGAAGATATCGGCCACCTCGGTGGTCAACCGCTCCTGGATCTGAGGCCGCTTGGTAAGGATGTCAATGAAACGAACGATATCCCCGAACCCGGTGATGCGGTTCTCACGGGGTATATAGGCCAGATGTGCCTTGCCGAAGAAAGGCAGGAGATGGTGCTCGCAGATGGAGTAGAAGGGTATATCCTTTACGAGTATCATCTCATCCTGGTTGGGTGCGGTATAGGTTTTAAGCACCTGGCGTGGATCGCGTCCCAACCCGGCGAGGATCTCCGGCAACATCCTCGCCACCGCCTGCGGGGTATACTTCAGCCCTGCCCTGGATGGATCCTCCCCTGCCGCCTCAAGGAGCTCCCGGACGGCTGCCTTAACTCTTTCTGGGTCCACTTCCCGCCTTTGCAGACCTCGAACTCGGCACCTTTTTATTAGACGTTTGAGTGGCCTTAGGGGTTTTCTTCACCTTAGCTGAGCCAGTTTTACGTTTGGCACCCTTGATAAGTCCCAGTATCTTATCAACCTGCATTGAGTTAAGGGTCTCTTGCTTGATAAGTGCATCGGCAAGCGCCCGCAGCTTCTTGACATTCTTTTCGATGATCCTCTGAGCACGTTTATGCTGACCTTCGATTATCGCTCGAATCTCGGAATCAATGAGCTGTGCTGTCTTCTCGCTGTAGTTGCGATGCATTCCCATCTCTCGGCCTAAGAAGATCTCCGCCTCCACCTTGCCGAATGTCAGGGGGCCAAGCTTGGTGCTCATCCCCCACTCGCAGACCATCTTGCGAGCAAGGATGGTTGTCTTCTCCAAGTCATTTGCGGCCCCTGTGGAGAGGTCGCCGAAGACATTCTCTTCCGCCGCGCGCCCTCCCAACATGAACGCAATCTGTGCCTCACAGAACCCCTTGGGGTATATCTTGCGTTCATCGATGGGCAGAGGCTGGGTAACCCCGAGGGCCATGCCGCGTGGGATTATGGTGACTTTATGTATGGGGTCCATACCTGGGATCATGCGGGAGACAAGGGCATGACCCGCCTCGTGATATGCGGTGCGGCGCTTCTCCTCCGCAGAGAGTAGCAGGCTTCGGCGCTCGGCACCCATAAGGACCTTGTCCTTTGAGTCTTCGAAATCCTGAGCTGTAACCTCACTGCGGTTGCGACGCGCAGCGAGAAGGGCGGCCTCGTTAACCATGTTTTCAAGGTCTGCACCGGTGAATCCGGGCGTGCCGCGTGCCAGAACGGAAAGGTCAACGTCCCCAGAAAGCGGTATACGTTTAACCTTTATTTTGAGGATTCCTTCCCGGCCACGGACGTCCGGCTGAGGCAAGATCACCTTGCGGTCAAAGCGACCCGGGCGCAGAAGTGCCGGATCGAGGATGTCAGGACGGTTGGTGGCTGCCATGAAGATGATGCCTGTAGAGGTCTCAAAGCCGTCCATCTCCACAAGAAGCTGATTAAGGGTCTGCTCCCGCTCGTCGTGACCACCGCCAAGCCCTGCTCCGCGCTGACGCCCAACAGCGTCTATCTCGTCTATGAATATGATGCAGGGGGCATGACGCTTGCCCTGCTCGAACAGGTCTCGCACGCGCGATGCGCCAACGCCGACAAAAAGCTCTACGAAGTCCGACCCGGAGATAGACAGGAACGGAACGCTCGCCTCGCCGGCTACCGCACGTGCAAGAAGGGTCTTGCCTGTGCCTGGCGCCCCGACAAGCAGCACCCCCTTTGGGATGCGGCCGCCAAGGCGGCTGAACTTGCGCGGCGAGCGCAGGAACTCGATTATCTCTTCCAGCTCCTCCTTGGCCTCCTCTATCCCGGCTACATCATCAAAGGTAACGTCGGGGCGGGTCTCGGTAGAGATCCTCACCTTGCTCTTCCCGAACTGAAACGCCTTGGAGGCCCCGGCCTGCGACTGGCGCATTATCATAAACCAGAACCCGATAATCAGCACCCAGGGAGCGATGGATAAAAGGATGCTCACCCACTGGACACGGTTCTGAGAACTGACATTGACGCCCAAGACCAGGAGCTCCTCTACAAGCTTCTGATCCTCAAAGGGAATCCTCACCTTGAAGCGCTTTGTTGTGACCTGCTCTTGCCGGACAGTCGGAACTGTCTCCTCGGCGAAGAACTCGCCGGTTATCTGGCGTTCTGAGATCGTCGCCGAGGAAAGCTTGTCAAGCCGCTGGCGAAACTCACTGTAGGGGATCTCCGGGGTCCGCCGGGGGCGAAAAACAAACAGATAGTAACCTAGTATAAATAACGACCCCAGCGCACCCCAGATAATAATAGTACGCAGTCTGCTTGAACCCGCCTTAGGCGGTTTGTTTGCCATCTTCACCTCTCAAAAGAGTCAAAATCGTCAACTTACGTGTTGAACTGGTTACAGGGGCCCCGGCAGAGCGAATAAGCCCGGCGGCCCACACCACTTCATCATCCTTGCATACCAAAGGCCAGTACCGACGCATCCTGCGTGGTACCTTCCTATCACTAAACACCCGCTTGAGCTTGACTTCACCGCGTCTGCCAAACGGAACTATCCTGTCTCCTTCACGCCAGGGTCGAACAACGAATGGAGGCTTGATAAAACTCGCGTCAAAGAATACCACATCATCGCGCGGGGCGAATTCATCACGTTTACCTTCATAGACACGCAGTCGCCATCCAAGCCCCGGCACTAACACATCCTTAGCCTCACTCAACACGCACGGCTCCCATAAGGGTTGATCCTTGCAATCCTCAAGCACCAACCGATCATAGGACGCGCAAAGCTTCTTGCCTTTGCCGCGCGCCATCTCACGCGTCCCTTTGGCAACCTCAAGGGGCAGTAGGCCCAACAGATCATTTGCCCCAAGCCAAGGCACAAATAACCTCAGAACACGAAGTTGCGTAACAAGATTATAGCCTGAAAGCTCGGAAGTGTCAAGCTCGCTGGTCCTACCATTACTCGTAACGAGACGCTCTAGGAGCTCGGCTGCCTGTGAATCAAGCGAGGAGTTCAGGAGGTCCCCGACCTCGAGGGTGCGGGAAAGGGTCTCCTCAAGGGAGGGGTTGAGTTCCTTAAGTAAGGGCATGATCCGGTGTCGGATACGGTTGCGGTCAAATGAAAGTGAGGCATTGCTCGAATCCTCGCGGAAGGATAGGTGATGGGTTTTCAAATAGTCAAGAATTTCTGCACGCGTACACCGGATAAGTGGACGGATGAACGGACCACGCTTTGCAGGGATGCCCCATAAAAAGGGCTCTGCCCTGCCACGGATAAGGGAGATAAGGATCCACTCCGCATTGTCACTGGCTGTATGTCCCAAAGCCCCGTACCCGTAACACCCGTAACACCCACCCTTCTTTGGAACACAACCTTCCGATTCCAACAGCCTGTTCAATCCGGCGTAGCGCAGCTTGCGGCCAGCCATCTCCAGGGAGATTCCGTGCTGGGCCGCATACGCGGCAACGTCGGCACGATCGGGATGGAAGGGAATATCGAGGGTTCTGGCGAGATCGGCCACAAACCTCTCGTCTGCATCCGCCTCCGCGCCCCTAAGCCCGTGATTGAGATGATAGACGCCTAGATCAGTGATCCCGAGCCTTTTTCGACGTGAGTGAAGGAAGTGTAGAAGAGCGACCGAGTCCGCCCCGCCAGAACACGCGACAAGCACACTTGCTCCCCTCTTGAACCCGCACTCACGCTTTAAGCTATCCTCTGCCTTGCGAATAAGTGACATGATCTATCGAAACACCAGGAGCAGAACCAGGCTGGCCCCACCCAGAGCAAAACAGTAGAAGCTGAAGAGCCAGAACTTCCTGGATATCACAAGCCTGCGCAGCGCCCAAAGTGCGAAAAATCCTACACCGAAGCTTACAACAACACCTAAGATCAACGTTAATGGTCCGGGTAATCCCGCGATTCCAGAAAGTTCAGTAAGATTGGCCGTGGGGTGTGACTTCGATAACTCCGACAATTCCTTAGCAAGCCGTGTAAATTCAAGCACATTAGCGGCCAAGATTGCAGGTATAGAAAGAAGGAAACTGAACTCGAAAGCCTCTCGTGATGCGATACCCAAAAGCAATGCGGTTGCGATAGTTAACCCGGAGCGGGAGAAACCGGGCAGGATGGCAACCGCCTGGGCAATGCCTACAAGGATAGCCTCCGAAATCCCGAATGTCCGATTACGCTCTCTGCCCCAGCGAGTAACCAGAAGCAGCGCCCCGGTTCCAATAAAGAAGAAAGCCACATACAAGGGCTGCCCGTACATCACGCGATCTATGGTGTCCTTGGCAAGAATCCCAACCAGTGCAGCCGGGATGCTCGCAACAAAAAGATATAGGATCAGTGTCCACCCTGAAATCCTGCGTTCCTTTTCCCTGTTGAACATATCAGCAAAAAGCCTGCCGATGCGGCGGGCCATAAACACAACCACTGCTATCAGTGTACCTACATGAAGGAATATGGGTACGGTAAGCCCGCCTTCCACCTTGAGCAGCACCTGCCCAAGTAAGAGGTGGCCGGACGAGGAGATGGGCAAAAACTCAGTGAGCCCCTGCACTATCCCTAGGATTAACATCTTCCAGGCCATCAGAACTCCCAGTAAAGATCGGTCTGGATGACCGCTCTGAACTCTTCAGAACCTTCCTGGTGATCCAGGTTGGAGATCTGTTCTGCCCTTGCAATAAACGAGAGGAAACTTCGACCCACCAGTCTCAGCTTAACTTCTCCTTCAATCCCCAGGTGATGCTCCACTATACCTGAAGGGAATGGTGGATGATACGTTTCGCGGTCATGGGCGCCGTCGTCTGCAAAGTCGTGCCAGACATCGCCATCGCCGTGGCGCTCGTAGAAGAAGAGTCCCTCAATGCTTATTCGGGGGATGATGCGCCAGGAAACTGTTAAACGGCTACGGTCGGCGTCAGGCCCAAGGTCGTCACCAAGGATGCAACCGCGGAAGGTGTAGTTCTGCGCACTGTCCCGCTGGGCATAGGTCCACTTACTGATGGCGGTGTAGTCGGCACACAGGTCCACTTCGGACGAAAGGATAGAAACCCATTCACCCCCGATGGTGCCCCCGATCTTATTCGGGCCGGTTGCCGGTTCGTAGGCGAAATCGTCAACCAAGAGCTCGGTATATATCTTGAACGGAGGAAGGATAACCGAGGCGTCCAGCCCCCATAAGATATTCTCGTCCTGGCGCTTGTTCCACTGCATGAAGTAGTAGAACGCAGCCGGTGCAAAGAGGTAAGGAAGAATATCGTTGGTATCGCTGGAGACAACCGTCTCGGAAAGCCCAAGCTTCCAGCGAGGAGCTACGTACTCGAAACGATGGACAACCATACGCTTATCAGATTGGAGCCAGGCGAAAAGCGAGGTGAAACGAACACCTTTCCACTTCAGGCTGTAGGCCGCGTGATCTAGGCCCCAAGGTTCGGTTGAAAGAAATAACCCTCCCGCAGGGACGGGGCCGAGGTGAAGTTGAGAGCGACCAGCTTGAAGATGGAGCCAGTTAAAATCAAAGTCTAGTCTAGCATCGGGGATCTCGGCGAAAACGGGTCTTTCATCCCCTCGCCAGGACTTGGCGTCGAAAACCGTATCAGGCCAGTTGTAAGCATAAGTAAGCCTGTGGGTTGCAAAAAAGCTTGCAGGACCTATAGAGCCCTCAAATCGGATATCAGGTCCTGTCCGAAAAGTATCGGGAATCCGGTAGGATGCGCGAAGCGCACCGCCCAGCTCAAAGGAGGCATCGTCGGCAGATAGAGCAAGAGCCGGTGCCCAGCGAGCAGCAGAGACCCAGGGAAGGAACCCGAATCTTTGCAGATCAAAGCTATCCGCCCTTGAAAGCTCAGCCTGCGGGTTAAACCCATCAACAATCTCCTGGCGCGTGTACGGACGGGTATCAGGCAAACTTACGAATACACCCTTGACCTCTAAACGGTCAATCGCATCGTAGATCGGATCATCCAGAGGGATGATCTGGGCAAATAATAGAATTACAGCAATCAGACTAGGCCTCCAAAAGTAACTTTAACAGAGCAACAATGGAAAGTCAACACCTTAGAATTCCGCCCCCACTGAAAGATGAAGCTTGGCATCATGCCACGCACCTTCCCAGGGCAGGGCGGCATCCAGCTCAAGCCGACCTATGGGGGTGGCGACCGTTATCCCTGCGCCATAGCCTGCCGCAAATCCTGTGACCTCGATCAAGGCCACATCGAACAGAGGATATAAGGAGAAGCTCTCGCTGCCCCAGCGCAGCTCCTGCCGTAACCAGAACGCAAGCTTACTTCGGAACTCCTCCTCTGTGTAACCACGAAGCGTTCGCGCACCACCAACAGGAATAAGCTCGGTTTCAAGGAGAGGGTCTGCGGAGGTAACAAACGCGGCGTTTGGTTCAAGCCAGAAAGAAAATCCCCATAAAAGGGGAATAGGGAGCCCAGCCTTAAGAGATGCCTTAAGATAGGCCGAACGCTCCTCGGCCCTGCGTTCGCCTGCTCGAACGCCTACCAGCAAAGGCCCCACGCTCATGCGGGTCGAGGCAAGGTTCTTGCTCACACGTGTCAAACCTGAGCGATCCTGCTCGTAGACGTAACCAAGGCCTACCCGAAAGGAAGCAGGGGTGATGAAGATCCCCCCTGAGGCCTCAAGATGATAGGTGCTCTCATCAAAGCTGCGGAACGCTCCGGCTACCTCGATACCGAAGGGCAATCTAAATGGGTAAGGGTCTCGTGCGGAGGCGGCGAAGTTTACGTTGTTCGGGGCAAGCCTTTGCCATGAGAAGAAAAACTCCCGCCTACCGCCGAAGAGATTCGAAAGCAAAAGATCAGCCATTCCCACGAACCCTTCCTCATCTCCGTAACCAAGGAGGGCTGTGATACGGTTCGGCGACCGGGCCTCGTCTATCAGGAAGTGAAGCCTGGCCGCTGATCCGATTGTATCATCCTTTGGGGGTCCCCGCTCGAAAACCCTGTTTTCGAGTGGGGCAATTAGAATCTCCCAGTCGAGAACGGTGCAGTCAAGACCCTCAAGGACATCCGCGAGTTCTGCCACCTTTGCGGTCGAGTACACAAAAGGCTGGAACCTTAAAAGATGGGCAAGCAAAGAAGAGTTTGTTCTACGATCGCCTGAAAACGCGAGAGATGCGACCCTGACAAGAGGACCCTTATCTATCTTGGTATACAGGGTAAGTGTATCACCCTTAAGTTCGGATCTTGCGACTGATAAAGAAGCGAACGCGTATCCTGAATCCACTGCATCGGAAAGCATAAATCGTGCCAGGCTGTCCCAGACGAATGAATCGCGATATTGGATTACCCTATCCTCGCCACAAATCACCTCAATCCACTCCACATCGCCTGTATGCTCAGAGGGTAAATCTAACGCTTGTGCCCCGAGAATCAGGATATAAAGAGGTAAGGCCGCCATTCGGCTGGAGGCGTTCCTAAAGAAACCAGCACAAAGGAAAAGTAGTGGGGTTCCTTTGGCTTACGCCTTAGCTTCATCCCTGCCTCCCTTGGAGTTCTGTCGCCCTTGCGAGAGTTACACTTATCGCATGCACACACAAGGTTATCCCAGGAGTCCTTACCTCCATGCGTGCGCGGAATAACGTGATCTAGGGTCATGTGGACGTGGCGAGCTCCACAATACTGGCAGGTATAGTTGTCTCGTCTCATCAAATTGGGCTTGGTCAAAGGGACTTCGCGTCTTTTGATCTTCACAAGTCTGCTCAAACGCAAAACGGAAGGGACTGGAAAGGAGCGGTTCACACTATGCACACGAAGACCATCAGCAGAGACCACAATCTCTGCCTTACCCAGGAAACAAAGTACCACTGCGCGACGAGCCCTGCATATACCTAAAGGCTCGTAGCTTTGATTGAGCACAAGTACGCGGCGATCTAGTACGGCTTTACCCCCCTAACACTCGTTTATTCCATGAAGGAAGAGTTTTTTCTTAAGTTCTATACGCACCTTTTCCAGATGCTGCAGCTGTTTATTGGCGCGTGATGAGTTACTGCCCGGATCGGCTGAGATGGCGCGCCTCAGATAACTCTCGGCTTTCCGCGCATTGGCACAACCGGCCTTCCATGCATCTATCGTCGTCTGCTTTACGGCACGGGTGGCGCGCCTGACGTAAATCGTTCCCATAAAGTATAAAGCGTCGCCGTTGCCCTCGTCCATGGCGAGGATCTTATTGAACGTCTTCTCAGCCTGCCCCTCCTTGCCCCAGTTGAGGTAAACGACACCCAAATAGATTCGGGGTACAAGCTTGGTCGAATCAAGCTCTATAGCCTCTTTAAGTTTGGTTTCAGCTGAGGAGTATTTCTTTAGGGCAAGATAAAGGTTGGCAAGCTTCACCCTTGCATCAACATCTTCAGGCCGCAGCTCGATCACCTTATTGAAAGCTTCTTCGGCCTCACCGTACTTCTTGAGCTTCATCGCGATATCACCCAGCTTCTCCCGGGCGATGTAATCCTCAGCTTTGGCATTCACGATGTAGAGCTCGTTCTCGTAAGCCTCCTCGTAGCGGTCATGATCGGTAAGGAAGTTCACGTAGGAGTTCCGAAGCCCCAGGTTTTCAGGGTTGGTCTCAAGCCCGGCCTTGTAGACGGAATCTGCGGCCTCAACCCCGCCCTTGCGTTTGAAAACCTCGGCGATAATATGGTAAAGATCGGACTCCTCAGGGAATCTCTCTACGCCCTCCTCGGCAAGTGCTTGGGCTGAGTCATCATAAATCTCGTTCATGGAAGCCTTGATAAGAAAAATCCCTGAAAGGCCGAGGTAACCTGCCACGCTGTCAGGATGGGTCTCGTAGACCTTACGGTACCACTCCTCGGCAGGGGTCAGATCCTTCATGTCCTGATAGGTCTTTGCCATAGCAACCATGGCCGCATAGTAATCAGGAACATACTCAAGCGATCTGTTGTAGTTCTCGATGGCGTCGGTATAGAGTTTCTTTCTGTAGAAATCGACGCCTATGCTCAGATACTTCTCGGCCTCTATCCTTGCAAGGCTGTCGGCAACCGCATCATCTTCCTGATTATCCTTGTCCCTCTTGGCAGCTCGTGGGACGGCACAAACAACCAGCGGTATAATTACTGCAATTACTCCCACGATCAAGGGGCATAGTCTTTTCATTTTCAGACCTCCATAAGTCTCATAGATATGCAACTTAGTGGAGCCGACGGGATTTGAACCCGTGACCTTTTGACTGCCAGTCAAACGCGCTCCCAACTGCGCCACGGCCCCGTGATTGCGTTATTCTAGCGAGATACTGGCGTTTGTCAACCCGATAACCCAGTCAGGTTTATATCGCACTCGTCACGATTATGGGGTCCCCGCAAGAGCGCGAAGCGATCTTGTGGGGTAAAAAAAGCTGGTCAAAAGCTGGTCAGAAGCTGGACAAAAGCTACCCAAAAGGTGGACATTTGAGGGTGATTTCTGGTCATTTTGGGTAAATTTTGCACTTTGAACCGAAGGGTTGCGCTTGCTGAATAATTTGAGTTAATTTGATAGCTACCGCTTTCCCCGCCCCCCGGCGCTAGGAGCGCCGTCCCCCTCCACCAAGGGAGGGGGAAAACGGCATCATGAGATTGCTCACTTGCGGTCGCACTTCAAAACCTTGCAACGACATAAAAGCAGCAGTCAAAACACACCGTCGTTGCGAGATTTTGTCCGACAAAATCGAAGCAATCTCATAGCACAGACCAAGTAGGGGGAGTC
>Ga0114920_10000320_pt1 | contig 20915 bp, 20 predicted proteins | sample ChitaG_FD_88683 | JGI IMG/M metagenome (GOLD analysis project Ga0114920, IMG submission 88683) | Deep subsurface microbial communities from South Pacific Ocean to uncover new lineages of life (NeLLi) - Chile_00310 metaG | ecosystem: Environmental > Aquatic > Marine > Oceanic > Sediment ...
ACTATCCGACTATCTAGCTTTAACTACTTTTTGTATTAATCCATTTTCACACTTAACAAAATATACGCCAGGTTTTAGCCTCTGATGATCAACACTTCGTCCTAATACATCGTAGACTTTGAAGTTTTGAAATTCAGGTAGATATAAGTTACCTGAAATAATTGAGGGAAAAAACTCCTCGATTAGTGGAGATTCTTCTTCCTTAATACCAATTGCAATGTCTATATTACCGTAAATATCATAATTATCATGATACTCGCCCCAAACAATAAGATAATTATCTATACCAACACAAATAGAAGGATGATCACGAAGATAAGGTGTATTGTCTGAAATCATAAATTTAGTGCCGACAAGTTGACCATCTGTTCCAATCATCTGTCCAAATAGACCACTCGACTCCTCGAGCCAAACGACAATAAAGTTTGTGCCATCGAAAACAAAATCTGGATAATTTTGAATCTCAGGACCTTGTGCAATTGTGATTTTACCACCGATCAAGCTACCCTGCGGTGAAACCATCTGTCCAAAGATATCTAAATCTGTCCCGGTTGAGCAAAAATCTGCCCACACAACAAGATAATTATTATTGTCAAATTCAACCTTAGGAACACTAGATGTAGCTAATGTCGTGGCGATGGTTATTACTGAACCTTCTGGCTGCGCAGAATTGTTAATAAACCTGCCGCACACTCCATAAAACTCCTGAGACCAAACAACAAAAGATCGCTGGAAATCACAGGCTATATCTGGTAAATCCTCTCCATAGCTACTGCCACCTCCAATATAATTTCCAGTATCAAGAACTACACCCTGGGGTGTTACTCTTGCTACAGTAATCCCAGGGAATCTCGCATCCACCCAAACAACAATGAAATTTTCGCCATTAAATACAACTGCAGGCTCGGTCTGTCCACCAGGTTTATTGCAGATAATTAATGAATTTAATGTATCTAATTCAGGAGTGACACGCACTCCGAAAATATCTGCCATGCTTCAACAGCTATCCTGTATCACAACCAGGAAACTCACGCTATTAAAAGCAACAGCAGCCATTACTGTTCTATCAAGTAAGATTAACTTCCCATCAGGATCAATCACTGTGCCATCAGTTGTAACCCGAGCTGCGTATATCGCTTTGTCTGAACGGTACAAACGATAGTCTTCCCAAAAAACATAATACTGATCATTAGCAAATATAACAGCAGGATAATACTGTGCTTCATAGACAGTACTTATTGGAAAGTCCCGACCAATAAGCATCACAAGAAGTGCTAAAATATCAAACCTCCTCTACTTCATTTTATGGAATGCAATAAGTCCTCTTATTGCAAAAAAAATTAGCAATGTCAGAAGACACTGTGCTTCAAAATCTTTTTTAGCTATCTAGAATACTTTAATACTTCTTTTAATATCTCTTCTGTTTCTTTTGCCGCTTCCTCATCAATTGGGTTAATAGCAAAGCCGGCATGTATCATAACATATTCGCCGACCTTGATTTCAGGAACAAGGACGATTGAAATTTTACGGCGTACTGCCATTATTTCGGCAATTGCTGTATCACCCTCAATCTCTTCGATTCTACCAACTACGCCTAAACACATTTTTCAAGTTCCAAATGACAAATACCAAATTCCAAGTCCCAAGAACCAAGTTCCAAGAAACAAGTTCCAAGTGACAAATACCAAATCCAAATCCCAAGAACCAAGTTCCAAATGACAAATGATGAAAACAAGATTGCGAATACGAATTCCATTATCTGCGCCATACGCCTTACGCTCCACGCCCAACGCTGTTGCCTAGTATTACCTGTCCATATGAGATGCAGCCGTCATTTGTTGGTAGCTGATGATGCACATAAACCTCAAAACCAGCATCTTCAAATTTATCAATCATTAAATTCAATAGATATCGGTTTTGAAAAACTCCCCCAGAAAAGCATACTTTCTTCATTCTATAAATTCTACTCAATTTTTTTGCTATTTCAAGTGACAAGTAAACAATGGTGTTGTGGAATTTTGCTGATATTACTTCTAAAGAAACTCCTTTCTGTAAATCCTTTACCACACCTGCAAGGATACCATTCAATTCAATAATCATTGGTTCCGCACCTTTGATTCTATATGGATAAGTTTTCCGTGTTCTTTTGGCAGCGATATATTCCAAATTAATTGCCGCCTCTGCCTCAAAAGTTATCTCTTTTATAAGACCGAGCATTGCGGCAACACAATCAAAAAGCCGTCCCATACTTGAAGTATAGACTACATTACGATTTTGCTCAATCATATTAATGATAGTTTTTACTTCTTCTAAACGCACCCTAAAAGGTGCTACGATCCCCTTCCCACTACAAAAAAGCGAGGCTACAACATCTTCACCAAAAAGTTTATACAAATAAGCAATTGCAATTCGGTACGGCTTTTTAATACTTGCTTCACCACCAGGCAAAGGGAGATAATCTAAATGTCCTACCCTCTTTTGAACACTCAAATCACCGATAAAGAACTCACCACCCCAGATATTACCATCAAATCCATATCCTGTACCATCAAAAGCAATACCAATTGCTTTATCCAAAACCCTATTTTCGCCAAGGCATGAAACAACATGGGCAATATGATGTTGTACACCAATCTTTTTTCCCTTCATTTTCCGCGCTATTTTTGTCGAAAGATAATCAGGGTGTAAATCATGAACAATCAATTCCGGCTCTATTCTGAACCACCGTTTATATTTATCAACCATTTCATTAAAAAAATCCATGGTCTCTAAATTATCCAGATCTCCAATATGTGGAGAAACATATGCTTCCTGCTTATTTGCAAGAGTAAACGTATTTTTTAGATAAGGGCCAACAGCAAGGGTTGGTTTAACTGAAAAAGGTAAATCTACTGGCACAGGCACATAGCCCCTTGAACGTCTTATTATTGAAAATCCTTTATTGAACAAATAGAGACCAATAGAATCATCGCACCGATTTTCAATCCTTCTATTGTGAGTAAGATATAAGGAGACAATATTTTTCAATTTCTTCACAACACCAATTTCATCTGCGACTATTGGTTCATCCTGTATATTGGCACTGGTCATAACCAGATAAGGAATTTTCTCAAGTAAGAGATGATGAACTGGCGCATATGGAACCATTACACCAAGATAATGATTATTTGGTGCTACCTCTTCACAAATTATTTTTCGCCTTTTTGTAAGAAGCATGATTGGTGCAACAGGAGAACTTATTATCTCATTTTCAGCATCGGCTAAATTGACTATTTTCTTTAAGTCTTTGCTTTTCACCATTATTGCGAACGGTTTTGCAGGTCGATTTTTAAATTTCCTTAATCTTCTAACAACCTTACTATTTGTAGCATCACAGACAATATGAAAACCACCAATCCCCTTAATAGCAATTATTCTTCCCTTTTTTAATAATTCGACAGCCGTTGAGATGGGGTCATCAGTTTTCACATCCCCCCTTTCTATCGAATAAAGCGAGAGCCTTGGACCACAAACCATACAACAATCTGGCTGTGCGTGAAACCTTCTATCTGTAACTTTATGAAATTCCTTTTCACAATCAGAGCACATCGCAAATTTTTTCATTGATGTCCTGTTTCGATCATAAGGTGTTCCAATAATAATAGAATACCTTGGCCCACAATTTGTACAGTTGATAAATGGAAATCCATGACGTCGGTCATGTGAATTGTATAATTCAATCAAACAATCCTCACATGTAGCAATATCAGGAGAAATCTGGGTAAAGCCCTTTGATATTTTACTTTCTTTTATAACAAATTTCTTAAAGGCATTTGGCACTAAATCTTCAGTCAATAAATCATCAATCCGCGCGGCTTTTGGTTTTTCTTCCTGTAATCTTTTAATAAATTGTGTAATATGATTTGTTACACCCTCAACCTCAATATCAATTCCATCTGTTGTGTTGCGAACAAATCCCTTAAGGTCTAAATCATTTGCGAGCCTGTACACAAAAGGCCTAAATCCTACCCCCTGAACAATGCCCTTAATCTTTATCCTTTTTCTCTGTACCATAGGAATAAATCTATTTTTTGGAACTTTTCTTTTTAGCGCTTAACTCTTTTTTTAGAAATTTATAAACATCCTCAAATCCCCTGCCGGTTTTTGCAGAAACATCAAATATCTTAATCTTTGGATTCTGCGTTTTAATCCCAGCCTTTGCTTTATTTATATTGAAATTGACATAGGGTAAAAGGTCACATTTATTAATAACAACAACCTTTGCGAGATAAAATAGTAGTGGATATTTTAATGCTTTATCATCTCCCTCAGGAGTTGAAAGAATAGCAAGTTTGAAATCTTCACCTATTTCAAACTCAGCCGGACACACAAGATTACCAACATTCTCAACCAGAACAAGATCATACTTCTTCTTTATCTTGGGCAAAACCTGAGCTATCATAAAGGCATCCAGATGGCATTCAGTAAGTGTATTAATCTGTATAACATCAACCGCGAGTTTAGCCAGGAATTTACTGTCCACTTGTCCTTTTATATCACCTTCAATAATTAAAATCTTATAATCCCTCTTAAAATGTTCAACAACCCTATGAATAAAACTTGTTTTGCCAGCACCGGGTGATGCGATAATGTTTATTACTAAACTGTTCATACTATCAAACTTTTTTCTGTTCTCCTGCGCCCTCTGTTTGTTTGAAACTAACACTGGTTTTAATATATTAACTTTTTTCATATTTCCTCTTTCTTTTAATCTAAAATCTTACATCTACAATCTAAAATCTGTATTTCTGTATTATTCTCCTTCAATCGATTCCACGTAAAATTCCCTGCCTGATATTATCTCGATATCGGTTTTGCCACAATTTGGACACATTAATATTGGTTCATCAATAATATTTTCTTTGCCACAATCCCTACACTTAATACGTATTGGTATCTCGTTAAATATTATCTCGGCATCACTACATTTAGTGTTCGGCTTTAAATAACCAAAATAGAATTTAATTGAATCTGACGAAAATCCAGTAAATTTTCCAATCTTGAGATTAATTTTATATATCTTGACAAATTTATTCTTTTCTGCTTCTTGATTGCAAAGATCAACTAGTGATTTTGTAACACTGTATTCATGCATCTTATGGGCAAAGTGCAAAGGGCATAGTGCAGAGAAAATAAAAAATCATCTAACGATAGCAAATTTGCAAACTTTGTTGCCACGGTCAGATTTAATCAGAGCAAAGTACAAACCGCTTCCAATATCCTCTGGTATTTCCCAGACAATCTCGCCAAACACCTCATCAGGTAGAAGATTCTCAGCAATTAATCTACCTGAAATTGCATAAATATTTACCTGCGCATCGAGGGGAATATTTCTAATCCTTACAATATTCTTATCAAGCACTGGATTAGGATAGATTAAAACACTATCTAACTCAGGAAGTGTATCAATTTGAACCGCAAGTTTTAATAAACCAGTCTCACCTCCAATCCAAAAGCACCTTCTAAGCGGATCAAATTCAAAGCCCTGAATTTGAATAATTTCATTTGATAATACCAAAAATTCAATATGAACATTAATTTCACTATATGTCCAGCCGCTTATAATATTAAACACAGGGTCATAATAGTAGATACCGTCGCGCGTCATAATCCAAACCCTTCCTTCTGAATCGAGTTCAACATCAAGAACTTCTTCCTCTGAAAAACCTGTAATGCCTGAAAAACCTGTATCATTATGAATCAACAATCCAATCTCATTTGCAACATAGAAATTATTATTTTTATCTACAGTGCATCCAAATGCATATTTTGAAAGGAGACCATCAGATTCAGTATAAGTACGGAAATAATCGTCACTACGATCAAAAAGCGTATTTTTTGTATCGATCATGATTAAACCACCTTCAGCACCAGTAACAGTTCTCCATATTTTACCTGCAGAATCAACAGCAATTTCAACATTAAACCCAGTCCTTCTGTCACCCAAAAAATAGACTGTATTTAATGCAGAATCAATTACCCACAGTTTATCTGATGGACCTGCAAGAGCAAGATACATATTATTATTATTATCAAATTCTATATCCCAAATAGCAACAGTTCCCTCCATATTATTATACCTGTTTCTAATAAAATTCCATTCATTGTTTGACCAATCAAAAGAAAAAACCATTACTTCAGAAGTATCATCATCAAATGCATTAATACCAAACCAGACTTTTTTATCAGGTGCAGTAACACAGCGATGGATATGATTAGATGGAAGAATTGAATCAGTGCTGAAATTTATCCATGCGCCATTATTATTTAACCAGCCAAACCCTCTTGATTCACTTGACCTTGCTCCACAAGCAATAAAAACACCGTATTCATTCGCAGTTATTTCAGAAATATGATTTGAGGGCATGCATTTATTCTTTGTAATAGACCAAACATTATTTCCAAAATCATATCTACCTATTCCCTCACCATAATAATCTCTAACATAACGATTACCAAGACCACAGAATAGATTGCTATTAACATCTGCTAAAGAAAAAACCTTACAACGGTAGGGCAATCCATTTTGAGCAACTGTCAGATTACCTTCATAATAAAAAGCAATTTGTGAAACCTGATCAAGAGCTAATACAAGCGAGTCGCCTATATAATTTATATCATTTATTTCATAACCTGATAATAGCGTGTCAAAATGATCACTTTGAAAAAGATTCAACCCTGAATCAGTTGCGACATAAATTGATGTATCAATAATCGCAATTTTATTTATATGATTACTTAAAAGTCCATGAGATGTTGTATATTGCTGTGTAGAATCAGGATTAAAATCTTTGGTAAAACGAGCAAGACCCTCATCAGTTCCAACCCATATATATGCACTGTCTAATGCAATTGACAGAACATTACCCGATGGCAAATCTATTTCGTATAGCTTTATTCTTGTATCATCGCTAAAATCAGCTGGTGTTCCCTTTGTATCGATAAATAAAAAACCACTCGGGGAACCAATGTAAATACTATCTTTGGAGCAAGTAATCACCTGAGTTATTGTACTAACCAAATACTCATCTGGATATATGTAAATATTACTGAAATCCTGGCTAACTAATGCAAGACCGAACTCATTACCAACCCATATATACTCTGAGCTATCCAAGGCAAGGCAACTCTGTCTATTTGTCTGTAATCCGTCAGTATTGGTTAAAACCTTAAAAGTACCGTTTAAATAATTATAAGCAACCAAACCACCATTTGTTGCACCATAGATAATTGAATCTTTGCCAACTACTTCATAATAGTAGTTGGTATTTGTGTAATATTCCGGGCTTATAGATACATTAGTTACGAGGAGAAAAATTAATATCACAGAACACCTCCTTAATTGACTCTGTCGAAATTACATATATCAATCTTATAGTCATTAACAGTTTTAACAGTATTCGTACTGCAGTAGGCGGTTTGTAATGCTTAAGAAAAAATGTATAAAATCCTTTAGAGTGATGCATTGCAGGATGTATATTATCCTTTCGAAAATTTTCACCACGATAATGTATTGCATAGGCTTCAGGTAGCCACCATGTGTCCCAACCACTTTTATTAATCCTATAACATATATCAGCATCTTCGAGATATAAAAAGAAATCCTCATCAAATAGTCCAACTTGTTCCAGAGCTTTTCTTCTTATCATCATCAATGAACCCTCTACAAAATCCACTTTCTGGGGTTTTTCATAATCGAGATCAAGACAAAGGTATTGATGCGAAAAGACATTTTCAGGAAATATACGCCTTGCTAAGGACCGCCGACCAAAAGAAACATTAAAGTAATTTGGAAAACGACGACACGTTGGCTGTTGGAATCCAGAGGGATTGAGTATTTCACCACCCAATATACCACAATTATGGTTTTCCGTCATAAATTTGAGCATTAAATTAATTGTCATAGGGAATACTACTACATCTGGATTCAATATTAAAATATATTCACTTTTTGTACTCTTTATTACATTATTAACTGCCTGGGCAAAACCAAGATTTGTGTGATTACCCATATATTGAACTTCAGGGAAAAACTTCCGGGCAAAGACTAAACTGTTGTCAGTCGATCCATTATCATAAACAGTTATGTTAATTTTATCTTTAAAACCATTATTTTTACTGATACTTTCAAGACAATTTTTTAGGTAATCGCCTGAATTGTAGTTTACAATTACAATACTTAACTGCACTTTTTCCTAAACAAAGAAATTAATCTCAGTTTCCAAACCAACCAGAACGCCTCCCAGATAATCCTCTTTGACATCTTAGATTCGCCTTCACTCCTCTCTACAAAAATGATAGGAATTTCTTTAATTTTTAATCCGGATTTATATACAGAAAAAACACTCTGAATTTGGAAACCATAACCGTCTACTTTAAAAGTCTTCCAGTCAACAGACTCAATTGCCTTACGCGAATAACATTTGAACCCACTTGTTAAATCCCTTACCGGAATCCCAGTAACAATACGAGCAAATATACAGGCAGAATAAGACAGCAATAAACGCTTCATTGGCCAATTGACAACACTTATACCCTTTACATATCGGGAACCAATAATAAGCTCGTATTCATTTAACAATTCAATAAATTTTGGAAGTTCATCCGGGCTATGAGAAAAATCCGCATCCATTTCAAAAGCAAAATCATAACCATTTTTAAGAACATAAGCAAAACCTAAAACATATGCAGTACCCAGTCCCAGTTTTCTTTCTCTTCTTATGAGGTGTAATCTTTTATTATTCTGATTAAGTTTTTCAACAATATCACCTGTCTTATCTGGTGAATTATCATCAATAACCAGAATTTCCAATTGTTTAGAAATCGATAGAATTCTTTTGATTATTTTCTTGATATTAATTGCTTCGTTGTAGGTTGGGATTATAACAAGCCCCTTTTTCATATCGTTTATTATATATGATAATTTACTTTTGTCAATCTATTTTGCCTAAACATTATTTACCTATGTTGACTTGATAATTTTTAAAGATATAATTGATCACATGATTTTTATATCACTATTGCTGTTAGCATACGATTATGGTTCAGTAAGTGGATTTGTAACTGATGCATCAAATGGTGAAAAACTTGCCTATGCAAATGTCTATTTAGAAAATACTGACATGGGCAGCGCAACCAACGATAAAGGTTATTATATTATTCACAATATTACCCCAGACACATATTCAATAATTTTTTCTTACATTGGTTATGAATCAGCTAAAATGGGCATAAGTATAAAGGAAAATCATAATACAGTAATAAATATTGAAATGAATCCTTCACTTATTGAGTTAGAAGAAATAAAAGTATCTGCAGAACGAACCCGGTTTGAACAAGAAGTCGAAGTTAGCCATATAACATTTACACCCAGAGAGATAAAGTCAGTACCAGGACTGTTTGAAAATGATTTGATAAAAACACTACAGCTCATGCCTGGTGTTGTTGCAATGCACGATTTGTCGAACAAGCTCTATGTGCGTGGCGGCAGTCCTGATGAAAATCTGGTGCTCTTAGATGGCATTACGATTTACAACCCATCAACCCATCTCTTCGGTCTTTTCTCAACCTTTAATCCTGATGCAGTTAGCAATGCAGAACTCTATGCAGGAGGATTCCCAGCAATGTATGGTGATCGCTTGTCTTCAGTGCTCGCAGTCACTACAAAAGAAGGTAATTCAAAGAAATACACAGGTGAAGCCAGCATTGGTTTGATTACTTCAAAATTAATGATCGAGGGACCGATCCCAAAAGGTTCATTTCTTATCAGTGGTCGCAGGACATATTTTGATGCACTGGTCTGGGCATATTCAGAGATAAAAAATGATACATTATCATTGCCTTATTATTTTTACGACGGTATTGCAAAAATAAATTTCAATCCTTCACCAGAAAATAGGTTTACCATTGCCGGCATTGCTGGTTCTGATATTATAAGTTTTGAAGAATCATTTACCAATGAAACAGAAGAAAAGGTCGACCTGAAATGGGGTAACCGAGGCATTTCCCTGCGTTGGCGCAGGGTCTTTAGTCCACAATTCTACGGTGAAATATTAGGCGCCTGGAGTAATTTCCTCACCCATTTTCAGTATGAAGATTTTAGTGATTCAACAAATAATCTACACATTTACGAAGAAATAATAGATTATACAGGGAAATGTGATTTCAACTATTTTCTCAATGACCGACATACATTAGCCTGTGGTATTGATGCTAAACAACTGGAAATTGGATATAATCTTGATGTTGTAGAACAGAATATTATTGATCAAGAGCAAAAAACACATCTATTCACAGCTTATGTGCAGGACAAATGGTCTTTGATCCCCAATATCCTATCTGTCCAGGCCGGCTTAAGAACACTCTATGACAATACATACAAGAGATCTTGTTTGAACCCACGAATCGGCATAAAATACCATGTTAAACCGAATACAGCCCTGAACCTTGCGTGGGGTAAATATAATCAATTTCTTGTCACGATTAATAGTCAAGAATCTTATTTTTCTATATTTGACTTCTGGCGACTCGTGGATAGTACACATAACATACCATCCTCATACCACTTAATAGCCGGTCTTGAACAGTGGTTTGATAATAATACAAGGTTAACAATTGAACCGTACTATAAAAAGTATTATGATCTCCTTGTTCCCAAAGAAAATGAGATGTTCTTCAGCACACCATCAGAGAGTCTTAAAGTTGCTAATGGTTATTCAACCGGGTTAGATATCTTCTTTAAAAAAAGCTTTGAAAATTCATTTGGTTGGATAAGTTATTCATTATGCTTTACCAAACGGAAGGAAGGTGAACATTACTATTCACCGCGTTATGACCGCCGGCATAATTTGAACATTGTCTTTGGGTTTACAATACCTGAATATATACCATTATTTAAAAACGGTACTTTAAACCTGCGCTGGTATTTTGCCACAGGTCTTCCTTATGCTGAAGATCTAGCACGGTATCGATATCGCTATTATGACAGTATTGAACAGAATTGGGATTATGAGTGGGTTGTAATACACGGACCACGTGATGCACATCGCCTTCCTTTATCCCATCGCCTCGATTTTCATCTTGAAAAAGATATGCGAATATTTGGTCTTAAAGGTTCCTGGTACATTGATGTAATGAATATCTATAATCACGATAATATCGCATTTTACACATTAGATTATGATGAAGATCCACCAAAAAAGATAGCTTATTCATTATTGCCAATACCAATACCGAGTTTTGGTATTAATCTGAGGTTTTAATATGCAAAAAACTCGAAGAAATGCAATAATCATAGTAGTGCTTATCATAATCTTCATCTCATGTGAAAAACCACTATTTGAAGAATATGAACCAGAACTAAACATTTTCTGCCTGCTCGAATGCGTTCCGTTTCATTACATCACAGTCATTGTTGATCAAACCTATAGAATGGACGAACCATCAAACGAGTATATTGATGATGCACTTGTTATTTTGTCGGGTCCTAATTCTGTAGATACCCTGCAATTCATACCTGGGGATAGCGCATACCATTCACCTTACCCGCTGCTGTTTCAACCGGAAAAAACATATCAGTTAACAGTTATAAAAGAAGGCTTTGACACTGTCATTGCGCAAACAAAGACTCCTGGTAATTTCAATATAGTGTATCCACAACGCCTCGATACACTTACGATTTCAGATACAATCATTTTGACAAAAAGCTCTGGGGCTCCATATTATCACGGTTATTTCACAGATGAAAATGATTATAAAATCCCTTTCTGGTATGTCCCAGACACACTGGACACTCTGGTGCGCATACCAATACCATTTTATTTAACTTTTGCCCATTCTGGATACTATAGAATCGAAATTCTGGCATGTGATGAGAACTATTATCAATACAGTCAATTTAAACCGGAGCAGGACAGCGTGCTGCAAGCAGGAATTACCGGAGGAGTCGGAGTATTTGCTTCTTATCAAACCCGAGCTGTATATGTCTACTTTGTATTGGAATAATTCCCGTTTTTGCTCAAATCTCTGATTTGACTGCAAAAATGACTATGCCGCATCTTTCTATGAGAGTGCGGGATTATTTGCTCATAATCCTCCTTGACTTTACTCTTAAAAAGTATATATTAGACCTATGCATATTTATATTGAAGATATTGGTAAATACCAAGGCAAAGACGTAATCATAAAAGGCTGGTTATTTAATAAACGTTCCAGTGGTAAGATCCGTTTTATACTGGTACGCGATGGTACTGGAATTATCCAATCAGTCATTGCCAAAGGTGAAGTAAAAGATGAGCTATTCGAAATCGCCGACAAGATAACTCAGGAATCATCAATTATTCTAACTGGTACAGTAAGAAAAGAGGACAGGGCGCCTGGCGGTTATGAAATCATTGCCAAGGATATCAAAGTCATTCAAATGGCAGAGGATTATCCAATCACACCCAAAGAACATTCCATAGAATTTCTACTTCCGTTTAGGCATTTGTGGTTACGTTCCAAAAAACAGAACGCAATAATGCGCATAAGGCATGAGATAATAAAGGCATGTAGGGATTTTCTTGATAATCAGGGATTTATTAATGCTGATACACCAATTCTTACACCTGCTGCAGTCGAAGGAACTACAACCCTTTTTCAAGTAGATTACTATGACCAAAATGCCTATTTGAGCCAGAGTGGACAACTATACAATGAGGCAACTGCAGCTGCACTTGGAAAAGTTTACTGTTTTGGGCCAACATTTAGAGCAGAAAAATCAAAGACACGACGTCATTTAACCGAGTTCTGGATGTTAGAACCAGAGGTTGCCTACATAGAACTTGATGGAATAATGGACCTAGCTGAAGATATGACTGTATATTTTGTAGAACGAATTCTTGAGAAACGAAAAAAAGAATTGAAAATACTGGAAAGAGATATTAGTAAATTGGAAAAAATAAAAAAACCGTTTCCCAGAATCACTTATAAACAAGCAGTAGAAATTATTAGAAAAAAGGATAAACAATTAAAATATGGTGATGATTTTGGTGCACCACACGAGACCATACTCTCTGACAGTTTTGACAATCCAATCTTAGTCCATCACTACCCTGCAGGGATCAAGGCATTCTATATGAAACGTGACCCAAATGATGAATCTCTCTCCCTGAGCGTTGATATGATTGGCCCAGAAGGCTCTGGTGAACTCATTGGTGGTGGTCAACGTGAAGATGATTATAAAACACTTCTCAAAAGATTAAAAGAAAACAACCTTCCTGAAAAATCATATGAATGGTATCTTGACTTAAGAAAATTTGGCACGTGCCCGCATGGTGGTTTTGGTTTGGGCTTAGAAAGAACTATCGGTTGGATATGTGGAGTAAAACACGTCAGGGAAACAATCCCTTTCCCCAGAATGCTGGATCGAGTTTATCCATAAATACAAGATCTCCCGCTCTGCGGGATCCTCGATTTTCTTATATAAAGAATTAATATGATAAATCGGGACAAGAAATAAGTTCCAAGAACCAACTCAAAACACACTTTCTTTATTTCTGAATAATTATTTTCTGCAATCAGAAATATTCACAAATTTTTGAATTTTTACAAAACTCTTGATTTTTCGAGACTTTTCGCCTGTGTCACCTATATATTTATCAGTGCAATCAAAAAAATTAAGAATTATATTCAAAAATATTAAGTTTATTGCATTTTACCCCTTGACAAATTGAAATTTTTCATTATAATATATCATGCAATTAAAAATCTTTAATTGTCCATCATGTGGAGAGAAAATGGTCATAAGTGAATTAAAATGCCCTAAATGTGATTTAAGGGTGAAAAAGGATTTTTTTTCATGTGATTTCTGTCAATTGTCAGAAGACGACTATGAATTCTTAAAGATCTTCTTACGAACCCAGGGCAAAATAACTGACATCGAAAAGATACTTGGTCTTTCTTATCCAACAATAAAAGCAAAAATAGATAATCTACTAAAAAACCTAAAGCTCTCCCCTATTGAAGAAAAACAAGACCCGATTGAGGCGTTGTCCCAGGGAGAGTTATCAGTTGATGAGGCAGTAGCTATATTAAAACAAAGGAGAAAAAAATGAGATTTTATTTTCACAGAATAACTGGTGGTATTATATTAATCGCAATTGGACTGATTATTTGGCTCTCTAATCTTGGAATAATTCACGTTGCATGGCGTCGTGACTGGCCCGTGATATTGATTGTGATTGGAATCATAGAATTGGTGAAGCATATATTTAAAAAATAGTTTAAAGGTTAGGGTTTAGAAACTAGATTTTATTTATTTTAAAATTATATCCAGCATCCTAACCCAAACCCAATAACTATATGTTGAAAGGAGATCTATGTCTGAAGAAAGAAAAAAAATATTAAACATGGTCGCTGAAGGAAAATTAACCCCTGAAGAAGCAGACCGATTATTAGGGGCATTAAAAGAATCCGAAGAAAAAACAAAATTTTTCCATGTGCGGGTATATAACAAAAACAATGACAAAACAAAAGTAAAAATCGATATTCCAATTGGTGTATTGAAACTTGCATCAAAGATAGGAACAGCATTCAAGGGAGTCGTTCCTGAAGGGTTTAAGGTCAATATACATGGCAAGGAAATTTCTATGGATGAATTCACTCCAGAGATGATTGATAAAATAGTAGAAGAGATCACTGAAGGCGGCAGATTTACGCTCGCCGAGGTTACAGATGAAGAAAAAGGTGAATTCGTGGAGGTGTACATTGAATGAAAGACTAAAGATCTTAAAATTACTTGAGGACGGTAAGATCAACTCAGACGAAGCAGCAAGACTCCTCGAGGCATTGTCACAATCTGAGACAAAACATAGAAAAGGACAACACAGAATGTGGGCTTCAATCGAAACTATTCCTGAAGTAATTGCCACAGCAATTTCCACATCTTTTAAACACTCGGTTTCAAAAGAATCTCTACAATTCCCCAGGAAGAAAAAAATAGAGTTCAAGGGAATCAGTGGTGATTTAACAATCACAGGCGATACAAAGGACACAATTGAAATTGAAAAAGACGGTTTTGCAAAAATACAAGAAATCGATGATGTACTTGGGATAAAGGCAATCAGTGGTGATATAAAAATAAGAACGCCACGTACTACTGACTTTATGATAAAAGGAATCTCTGGTGATTTGGAAATTACTCATCTCGACGGCAAAATCGAAATTGCCTCAGTCTCTGGTAGTATTATAGGCAAGGAATTATCCGGCAGTTTTATTGGTAATTTTGTCTCTGGTGATGTGGATCTTGATTATCAAAAAGTAGATAATATCAAAATTAAATCAAAAATCAGCGATATAACGCTTAGACTCGATAAAAAAGTAGAGGCGGGAATCGAGGTGGAGACTAAAGATGGCGAAATCACATGCGAATTTGAATTAAAAGAAGAAGAGAAAAAAGGAAATTGGATTAAAGGAGTAATAAATAAACCAAAAGCAAAGATCGAAATCAAAAACGAACACGGAGACATATCAATAAAGACAAGGAGATAGGGAGACAAGGAGACATGGAGAAAGGTATCTCAATTTTGGTATGAAGGTTTAGGTATTTACCCCGATTAGATAGCAAGCATCTAACGGGGTTTAGGTATTTTGGATTTTAGGTATTTGTTATTAAAGGGAGGTTTTATGGGTTGTGGAACGCTTTTTGCAATTTTTTTAATTGCTATTGGTGCCTGGATATGGGCTTCAAACTACGGTATTATAATATTTTCTTTTTACCGTGATTGGCCTATTCTTATTGTGTTAATTGGTATCTATATATTTATAAAGCTTAGACGCCGAAGAAAATGGCGCAAGAAAGAATAATAGGCAGGATTTATATTAAAAATATCATATTTCTGTTATTAACGGTTGCATTAATTATCTCAGGATGCACCCAGACCATTCACCTTCCAAAAAAAGTGTTTGATATTGAACATAAAGGATTTCACCGAGGATTATGGGTAAGGGCAGTATCTATTGCCAGTCCTGATTCAATTCCTCGAATCCTTCACATTGCACAAAAACTTGGTATTACTGATATATATGTACAGGTCGTAGTCGCAGGCTATGCCTACTACAAATCAAACATTTTACCAAGAAGCCAGTATTTATCAAAGGTTTCAGGTTCAAATTATGATCCACTCGATTCTCTAATCCGTGCTGCTCATAAAAGATCTATCCGTGTTCATGCATGGGTAAATGCCCTGCTTATCTGGTCTTTGAAAGAACCACCTGATTCTTCCAATCACATTCTCTATACACATCCAGAATGGTTTATAAAAGATGCCCGTACAAGAAGTATAGCTGATTATTCTCATAAAGAATGGACAGATGCAGGACTTGAAGGACTTTATCTTGATCCGGCAAATCAAGAAGTACAAAGACACTTGAAAAAAGTATGCACAGAGATTGTAAATAAATACCCGGTTACTGGCATTCATCTTGACTTTATCCGTTATCCAGGAACATTGTGGGGACTTCCTGAAAACGATACCTCTGCAATCTTTGCAGGAATTGAAGGATACACAATCCGCTGGCTTAATTTAGTACGGTATCCACAACTATCAATCATATCAAGATGGATGGTCTGGCATTACTGGAAATTGAATAGACAAAAGGAAAAAGCAATCTCTCAAATCTTAGAAAATGTGCACACCTCAATCAAGAAAAATACAATACATACGAAGTGCAAATTAACTACTGCAGTATTTCCAAATCCCAGTATGGCAAGATACAGATTTGCACAGAACTGGACGAATTGGGAAAAAATTCTGGATTATCCAGTAGTTATGTCTTATACCCAGGACATTGGCCTTTTTTCAGATTTTCTCAATTTCACACTTATACACAGGCCTGATGCTGTATTCGGAATAGGCTTTCTATGGCCTGATATGGAAGCTGAGGCATATTGGGAAGTAAAAACTGTAAAACAAAATAAAGGAGCAGGAATTTGTTTCTTTGATTTTACAAGCATTGATACAATGGTTGATTTTGAAAAACTCAAAAGAGATGATATCAATGAAGATAGTCTTCTCAGAAACACCTTAAGGTATGGCAAGGTTACTAATGTATTTACTGATTTACCTGATCCAGATTTTGTTAAAAAGGGCAAAGATATTATCACCCAAGGTGAACATTCTGAATTCGCAGAATTTTTGCTTTCTCTATCTCTAAATTTTAACCAAGATCTTGGCAGGTTAGACTTGAACCACGATGATTTTATAAATAAAGTCCAGCAAGATGTTATTGCTTTTAAGTATTTAGATTCTGAAGTGTTTCCGCTTACAGACGAACTTATTGAACCGCCAAAACGGAAGGTGGATTACGAGTTTATACCATGGGGCGATGAGGATTCAGTAATTGTAAGACAAAGAGCAGATAAAATTAGTAAACTCACCCAGCATATGATTGCCTACCCAGAGGCACTGAATATTTTAGCACGTGCTGCGTTCAAAACAGAAAAAGGTAAAAGAGAAAAACATATTGCAAGAACAGGGATATATGTATTCGAGGTAAAAGAAATATGTGAAGGAGGGAACCCGATTACAAAAAACAATGTAAAATCTGAACTTTTACCAATTTACCAAAGCTGGACAATTAAAGAAAAACTTAAAACGCTGTTAGATTGAGACGCAGAGTTTGGACAAAATTATTAAACCCGATTAACCCCGCTCCTCTGCGAGGGGCGGGATGACGAAGCAATCTCATAAAAAATGCGGAAAAATAAAGAGATTGCCACGCTCCCTACATTCGCTCGCCCCGTTAAATAGCGATTCCAGAAATAGCTAAACACTATCCTATAAATTTATTTAACAGGGCTCGCAATGACAAAAAGAGCTTTTTGAACAATACCCTATTCCATCTCATAATTTAATGGTTTCATATAACTTGACACTCCTGTGAGAAATGGCTACAATAAAATCATGATTAAAGAATTGATCAACAACAACATAAAAACAAATTTCATTTCATCATTGTTCAGTATTCTGTTGTTCACTCCTATTCTCTTCTCGATTGCAGAATCTGTTGAAAAAGAAAACATTGTTCCTCCTGTAGCAAAGGTCATTTTAAAAACTGATACACTGCATGGAGAAATTCACATTGATAATTATTTCTGGTTAAGAAATAGAAACAATCATGAGGTTATTGAATACCTCAAGGCTGAAAATAAATATACTGAAAGCATGATGAAACATACAGAGGCATTTCAAGAAGCATTGTACAAAGAAATGCTTGGGAGAATCAAAGAAACAGACCTTTCTGTTCCGGAAAAACTTGGTGATTATTACTATTATACAAGAACTGAACAAGGAAAACAGTATCGAATATATTGCAGAAAAAAAGGCAGTCTGGAAGCTAAGGAAGAAATATTATTGGATCAGAATGTACTTGCTCAAGGATACGATTATTTTGATGTTGGTGTGTTTGAAATTAGCCCGGATCATAAGCTCCTGGCATATTCTATTGATACTACAGGTTCTGAAAGGTTTACGCTTTATATTAAAGATTTAAAAACCGATAGTCTCTTTAAAGAAAAAATTTCCAATATTGGGTACTCTGCAGCGTGGGCTAATGATAATAAAACCATCTTTTACACAATATTGGATAATGCAAAGCGCCCCTACAAAATAAACCGGCACACGCTGGGTACTAACACAGAACAAGATGAATTTGTGTACCATGAAAAAGATGATGCATTCTGGCTCAATATATCAAGGACAAAAAGTGATAAATATTTAATAATCGATTTAGCAAGCCATACCACATCAGAAGTTCGTTATTTGAGCGCAGATGCTCCTGAAGGGAAATTTAAATTAGTTCATCCTCGCCAGCATAAAATGGAATACTATATTGAGCATCATAATGACAGGTTTTTTATCATGACAAATGATAATGCAAAAAATTTCAAGTTGATGCAAACATCGGTAAATGACCCATCCCGAGAAAACTGGAAAGAGATCATCCCACATCGCGACTCTGTCAAAATTGACGGCATTGATATCTTTAAGAACTTCCTTGTTGTGTATGAAATGGAAAAAGGATTAAAGAAAATACAGATCAGAAATTTCACTAGTGATGAAACATACTACGTAGATTTTCCAGAACCGGTGTATACATTCTGGCTTGGGAAAAATAGAGATTTCAATTCACTCCTGCTGCGTTTCACATATAATTCATTCGTCACACCGCGATCTGTCTTTGACTATAATATGGATAATAGAACACAAGAGTTAAAGAAACAATATGAAGTACTCGGTGGCTATAATCCATCCCTGTATCAGTCAGAGCGGATCTTTGCTACAGCACAAGATGGCGCAACAATTCCTATATCCTTGGTTTACAAAAAAGGAATAAAAAAAGATGGTAATAGTCCATTATATCTGATTGGCTATGGCGCTTATGGTACCTGTATGGAAGCCTATTTTTCGTCAAACCGTTTAAGTCTGTTAGATCGTGGATTCACCTATGCCATTGCCCATATCCGTGGTGGTGGAGAAATGGGCAGATACTGGTATGAACAAGGAAAACTATTCAACAAGAAAAACACATTTACTGATTTTATTGTCTGTGCAGAATATTTAATCAATGAAAAGTACACATCAAGCGACAAATTAGTAATTACTGGAGGAAGTGCAGGGGGACTTTTAATTGGCGCAGTTACAAATATGCGTCCAGATTTGTTTAAAATCGTTGTCGCTGACGTACCTTTTGTAGACCTTATCAATACTATGCTTGACCCTACTTTGCCATTGACTGTACTTGAATATGAAGAATGGGGCAATCCTAATAATAAAGAATATTATGACTATATGAAATCCTATTCTCCATATGATAATGTCGCGGTAAAAGAGTATCCCAATATACTAATCACTGCTGGTTTGAATGACTCGCGCGTAAAGTATTGGGAAGCAGCTAAATGGACTGCGAAATTAAGGGCATTAAAAACCGATAATAATCTGCTCCTGCTTAAAATGAATATGGGTTCAGGCCACTTAGGTGCCTCTGGGCGTTATGATTTTCTGAAGGATATTGCTTTTGAATTTGCCTTTATCTTAGACTTATTTGGAATTAAAAATTAAGGGAGAGGCACTTCCAGTGCCTCTCCCTATTAATAATAATCAGTGGCCAGCCCTCTCTCTTTTTAAAATCAACCTATTCTGAAAAGGCAAGATATCCAGGTATAATAATACTAACGACTGGAACTATCATCAATATCCCCAACCAATTTGGTTTATTACGAGCTTCTGCAATAGCCATCCAGACAATAATACTTATAACAATATTCACCAATGGAATCAGAAGAAGCACAAACCACCAAAGCGGTTTGTTAGCGATTGCAATCATTAGAAAAACATTGAGAATCGGAATCCAGGCAAACCATGCATTCGCTGTATTTGTTTTCTTTGCCATGGTCTGCAGGCAGATTGCAAAATAAACATAGAATGCGACAACGATAATAAACCATACTATCCCATATATTGCAAAAAAAGCCGGTGGCACTTGTTGATAATTTCCTTCCATTCCTCTCACCTCCTTTCATAAATATTAGGGTTAATTAATCTTATCCATTTTGTTATTACACATATTTTGTATATGCTGTAAATTAAATGATTATACTGATAATCAAATAAATGTCAATAGATTATTACTACATGTATTCATTTAAATAGCTTCACGGTATAAGATAATGTTACATGTGCATAATGATTTACCGCTGCTAAATGCCCATCATAATCATAATTTGTTTCAAACACATATTGAGGAGAAAAAGATAAAAATGGTGTAAAATTGAATTTACACCCAGCATAAATCCTATTCATTCTAAATCCTTTTTGCCAGTATCCTATTGGATTAGG
>Ga0114920_10000321_pt1 | contig 20902 bp, 16 predicted proteins | sample ChitaG_FD_88683 | JGI IMG/M metagenome (GOLD analysis project Ga0114920, IMG submission 88683) | Deep subsurface microbial communities from South Pacific Ocean to uncover new lineages of life (NeLLi) - Chile_00310 metaG | ecosystem: Environmental > Aquatic > Marine > Oceanic > Sediment ...
CATGCATCCCAACATAATTTCTATGGCTAAGAACCTGGGGGAAATGATATTATTTAACGAGACATTGATGTATGGCGAAGATAAATGCTAGTAAAAAATGTTGACATACTGGTTAAGAACGCGCACACCCCGAGACTGGCTGAAATCAGGGAAATTCTGGTTGAGTTAGTGAATAGTGCTATTGAAGCAGGGAATCCCTCTTCTAGTATGCGAAAGTGGGTGAAATTCGAAGCAGATAAGCTTAAGGTAGGGGATTATGAGATTAGCCTTAATGAGGCTCGGAGGGTTGTGGTGGTAGGTGGTGGGAAAGCTGATGCAGCCATGGCGATAACGCTTGAGCAGATCCTGGGTGACCGACTCACGGAGGGCATAGTAAATATCCCGGAGGGTACGGTACCGAAGAAGGTAGCACATAAAATCAAATTTGTGGAGGCAGGGCATCCTATTCCCAGTGAATCTGGTGTGGAAGGTGCCAGGCAGATGCTGGATCTCGTTAGCGGACTTGGCCCACGGGACGTGGTGATATGTTTAATCAGCGGTGGTGGCTCGGCGCTCATGCCTCTCCCTGCGGAGGGTATAGAGCTTAGCGAGTTGCAAGAGGTTACACAGCTTCTGTTAAAAAGTGGCGCCACCATTCAGGAGTTTAACGCAATCAGAAAACACTTGTCTGCTTTTAAAGGTGGTCAACTGGCCAGGGCAGCTTGCCCAGCAAGAATCATTACTCTGATTATCTCTGACGTAATTGGAGACAGATTAGATACGATTGCAAGCGGACCGGCTTGTTGGGATTTAACTACTTACCGGGATGCTTTTTCAGTGCTGGAAAAATACGAACTCACGGAAAAGATACCGACAAGCGTTATGACTCGCCTGAGAGATGGGGTAAAGGGCATACTACCTGAAACACCAAAGGTCGGAGAGGAATGTTTCCAAAATGCCTGTTATAGGATTATAGCGAGCAATGTGGATGCGCTCGAAATGGCTGCGGAGGTTGGAAAGGCTCATGATCTCAATATCCATGTTTTGACAGCCGCGATGCAAGGTGAGGCCCGCCAGGTCGGCGCGGATTTAGCTCGTGTGGCAAAAGAGATATGCCTGACGGGAAAGCCAATCCCGGTGCCAGCCCTTCTACTTTCGGGAGGCGAGACTACGGTAACTGTGAGGGGCAAAGGTGTAGGAGGCCGAAATCAAGAACTCGTACTTAGCGCAGCGTTAGGTTTAGCCGGTTTGGAGAATGTGGCTATTGCATCCTTCGGCACGGATGGGATAGATGGCCCAACCGATGCCGCTGGAGCGGTAGCGGATGGCTTCACACTCCAGAGGGCGGGAGAAATTGGCTTGGATATTTGCGCTTACCTTGAGAATAACGACTCTTATCATTTCTTTAAAGAACTTGGGGATCTGGTAATGACTGGGCCCAGCGGGACGAATATAATGGATGTTACGGCTTTAATTATTAGCAATTAGCTATCAGCTATGCGCTTGTTGCCAGACTATATTCTCACGTATGGCTACACTGCTTCGGGTGTGAATATTATGCCATCGGGTTGCTGGTAATTCTCAAGTACAGTGATAAGGACTTGCGGTAAAGCTAAGCCTGAGCCATTAAGTGTGTGAACAAAGCGTAATTTGATGTTTGATTTCGTGGACATTCTAGCTACGTTCAATGTTGCCCAAAGGCGAGAGCTGACGGTCTAAGAACCGGGCTTTCCGGGCCGATGTATTTTTTGCTGCGTATACATTAACCTTTGCCACCTTATCAAGCTACCACACGCAATACTTTGCCACCGTATTTGTCATGCCTGGGGCTGAGCCCTCCCATATTAGGTCCTTCATGATGTCGGTGCCTGCTGTTCCACATCCGCCTAATAGCACGAGTTTCATAATCTTACCCTCCTTTTGCTTATGATTCGCTCGCCTGGCATTACGAGGGGGATAAGCTTCTGCTATCGATCTGTTTGAATACTACATCCTTGTGCGTTGGCGAGTTATGAAATGCTAACCTCCTTTGAGCTTACTTCCCTGAATCTTAGCGGAGCGCCCATGCTGGCACTGATTTCGAGGAACCTCACCGGGTCAACGCACTCCGGTGAGATCAGCCCTTTGGGCGTCTCCCCGTTGACGCACATCTTGGCGGCTATGGCTGCTGGCAGTGCTATGAAGATCTGTGCAGTGCCAAGCCTCCTGAATATTTGTAACCTTTCCTCGACAGTCATAGGGGACATCCATATCTTGTAGGTGACTGGATTCCCTGATTTGGCTCCTGTCACTTCCGCCACAAGGAAGAAAGCTCCTGCAGGGTGTTTGATCGTTTCTTCCGTCTCGTTGAGGAATGTATTCACTGGGTGGCGTACCAGCTTCAGAACTACGTGTATCGGCGCTACCTTGACTCCCTTTACCTCTATCGGCTCGTAGCTGGCGAACCCCATCTTTACCAGAGAACCTGCTATGGGGTCTATGGGGTACTTGAAGTCGCAGTATTTGATGCCCTTACCGATGAAACGCGGCAATGTCGCAGGTTCTTCATGTGTGTGATGGGTAACTAAAACGGGGCCAACCGGCTCAGGGAACTTGTACTCCTCGGGACCGCTGAAAGGGGGCGGATAGTTATATTTGCCGTTCTCGAATACCGTTGGCTCAAGGCCAAAATCGGTAAGCGCTGTTTCGGGGGACCATGTTGGCTCCCAGCCCCTCACCACCTCCTTTGGTTTTTGCAAGGCTTTGCCGCCAACCCTGATTCGTATCTCGGCTACACTATCCAGCTTGTCGCAGGCATACCGCGCCATCACGTTGGTAATCCCGGGCGTGGCTCCGCAATTGGTAAACGCCGTGAGGCCAGCCTGCTTGAATTCACTGTCGGTTTTCTCAAACTTACTGTCAACCTCGAACACATCGTTCCAACTGGCTGCATCAACATAGGGTATTCCGCTGCTCAATGCAACCCCCATTATGTTCACGTTGAAGTCCAGCGGGGTCAGGTTGATGATGACATCCGCTCCCCTGGCAGCTTTCTCAATCTCCTCGGTTCTGCTGGCATCGAGCTTCATAGCAGTGACTTTGTTGCTCTTGATCTTGTCTTTTACCTTGGTGGCTAAGCCTACATCTATGTCCCCCAGCACGATTTCCGAAACATCTTCCTGTCTGGATAGAATCGAGGCACAGGGACCGCCCTGTGCTCCAGCTCCTATAACTAAGACTTTCTTCATGATGACACCTCCTTTTCTTTGTTTCGTTTGTATTTCAAGTTGCACTCGTCTACGTGACAACAATATATCATCTATTCTCCTCGTTATTTGGAATAGCTGCCACTCTCTTCTTGCCAGTCCTAATACACAACCAGAAATAGAGGGACGGCCCCCCTAAGCAGCTTAGCCGTCCTGCTCAACCTACTGTAATGGCCTCCTTTTTTGTATAGGGTCATCACCATTCTTCTGCTTCTTCCAGGAGGTACCACACATGCTGTGGAAATCCCAACACCAACCGTTGATTTTGTCAGAAGCCATTCTACTATTGAGAGAAAAAGGTTGTCAATACTCCGAGGGCTATATTCTCACGTATGGCTGAAGTGCTTCGGGTATTAGTATTGTGCCATCGGGTTGCTGGTAATTCTCAAGCACAGCGATAAGGACTCGCGGTAAAGCCAAGCCGGAGCCATTAAGTGTGTGAACAAAGCGTAATTTGGCGCCGGATTCAGGGCGGTATCGAATATTGGCTCGCCTGGCCTGAAAATCACTGCAACTGCTACAGGAACTGACCTCGAGCCACTCAGCACAACCTGGAGCCCACATTTCAATATCATATGTTTTGCAGGCAGCAAAACCAAGGGCGCCAGTGCATAGTTGCATCACGCGGTAAGGTATAGCCAGTCTGCGGCACACATCCTCCGCATCAGCAACCAGCTTTTCCAATTCCTCACCAGATTTTTCTGGCTCGGTGAGCTTATAAAGCTCCACCTTATCGAACTGATGTCCCCTCTTGATGCCTCTGGTATCTTTACCGGCAGCCATCTTCTCGCGGCGGAAACAAGCGGTGTAAGCTACATAATGCAGAGGCAAAACCTTGGCATCCAGTATCTCGTCACGATGCAGATTGGTTAATGGCACCTCTGCCGTGGGTATAAACCAAAAATCATCCTCATCATCATGGTATAAGTTATCCCTGAATTTAGGTAGATTTCCTGAGCCTATCATGCATTCTTGTCTGACCATAAACGGAGGGTAGATTTCTTTGTAATCATGCTCAGTTACATGCAGATCAAGCATAAAGGCGGTGAGTGCTCGCTGCAGACATGCTCCCAGGCCTGTGAGAACATAAAAGCGGCTTCCTGAGAGCTTAACACCCCTGCGGAAATCTATTATGTCCAGTTTTTCACCTAACTCCCAGTGGGGTAATGGCTTGAAGGAAAACTTTTGTGGTTCACCCCAGGTGCGTATCACGACATTGTCGCTATCGCCTTTTCCTAAAATCACGCTAGGGTGAGGGATGTTCGGTATCTCCAGCAATAAGGATTCAAGGTTGCTTTTAGTCTGGCCGGTCTCCTGCTGCAAAGCAGATATTTGATCTCCCAGCTTGCGCATCTCAGCGATAAGCTCGGGCGATTTCTCCTTTGCTTTTCCTAGCTGTTTGCTTGTTTCATTATGCTTAGCCCGGAGCAGTTCCACCTGGCGAAGCAGGCGGCGGTAATGCTCATCAACCTCAAGGACGTTCTGCAGAGCAAGAGTATCGCCTCTTTTCTCCAATGCCTGGCGAACAAGTTTGGGGTTCTCGCGAATAAGTTTAAGGTCGAGCATTTGTTTCTTGTCTTCGCTCAGGGCTCCGATTTTGTCTTTAATTGTGGGAATAGTATAACTTCGCGAATAGAGTTTTGCCCGGTCAGCAGCATCACTAGGCGGTCAATGCCTATCCCTAGCCCGCCAGCAGGCGGCATGCCGTACTCCAAAGCCTGCAGGAAATCCTCGTCGGCAATCTCAATCTCCTCGTCTCCAACTCGCTCCTTTGATTGCTGCTGGAACCTGTCCCTTTGCTCTAAGGGGTCATTGAGCTCGGTGAAGGCATTGGCGATCTCAACCCCATTAATAAAGGCCTCAAATTTCTCTACCAAGCGGTCGTTGTCTTTCTTTCTTTTAGCCAGGGGTGATATTTCTACAGGGTAGTCGAGAAGGAAAGTTGGCTGAATGAGATTCGGCTCAATAAAGGTTGAGATTAGCTTGTCGATGAGCTTGCCCCGGGACATGGTGTCAAAGTCTTCCCATTCCCTGGATGGAATATTGCCTTGAAGACCTCCCGCTGCCAGATTTTGTGCTATTGCCTCTCGTAGGGAATTGGCGTCGGGGTAATCTTCGAAATCGATGGCACAGTAGTTTTTGGTTGCCTCACGTAAATAGAGCCTTTGCCAGGGAGGGGTAAGGTCAATGGTTTTGCCGTTACAGGTGATCTTGGCATCGCCCAGAGTTTCACGAGCAATATGAGACACTGCCTCCTCAACTAGATTCATAATGTCATTGTAATCAGCATAAGCTTGATAACACTCCAGCAAGGTGAATTCGGGATTATGCTGGACAGAAATGCCTTCGTTGCGGAAGACACGTCCTATTTCATAAACTCTGTCAAAGCCGCCTACTATTAGCCGCTTAAGGTGAAGTTCCAGAGCGATGCGCAGGTAAAGGTCTTTGTCAAGTGCATGGTGGTAAGTGATGAAGGGATGAGCTAATGCTCCTCCAGCCATAGACTGGAGGACAGGCGTCTCTACCTCCATAAAGCCGTGGCTATTTAGAAAACTTCTCAATGCAGTGATAATCTGACTACGTAGCATAAAGATGGTTCTGGTGTTTGCGTTGGAAAGAAGGTCAAGGTATCTTTGTCGATAGCGTTTTTCTACATTAGCTAGCCCATGCCACTTCTCCGGTAACGGGCGGAGTGACTTGCATAGCATGGTGAAATTTGATACTTCGAGTGTGGTCTGGCCTGTTTTCGTTCGGAAAAGCTTACCTTCTGCCCCCACAATGTCGCCGATATCGACTTCCCGAAGAAATTCATACTTCTCCTTGCCCAGAAGGTCACGACGGAAACAGAGCTGTATTTTCCCCGAGCCATCGCGGATATCAAGGAAAGCTATCTTGCCCATGGGGCGCTCGGACATAACACGGCCAGCGAGGGACATAGCTCGCAACTCCTCCTCTTGTTGTGCAAAGAGAGTTATTGCTTCTTTGATGGTATGACTGGGATGATAAGAGTGAGGATAGGGATTTATGCCGTGAGCTCGAATCCTATGCAGGCTGTCCAACTTCTGCTGAGTTACGCGTTCTAACCTTGAAGTCATACTTAAATTCTTAAAATCTCCTTAGCTTCTTTCACCAGGTGCTCTGGCACCATTATTTTCACCTCACCTAAGCCATCAATAGTGAGCCCGAAAACTAAACTAGCGCTCTCATAGCTTAGAAGGGTAGGGATACCTTCGCTCTCCAAGCGCCCCTGGATTACCTGCGCCTCCACCTGCCTGGCGGTACAAATAGTGACCAATTGTTCTCTTACTCACATAAGCCTCAAGGTTGATATTCTAGCAGAAATTTATGGCCGAGTGTTGATAGAAGAACGGGGCACAGTGAACATCTGCTATAATGAACTCAGGTTTAATGGATATCCTGGCTACGCTCAATCCCGACCAGAGAGAAGCCGTAGAAGCAATTGAAGGCCCTGTGCTTATCTTAGCTGGCCCCGGGAGTGGCAAGACCAAGGTAGTCACCCACCGAGTTGCTTATCTGATCAAAGTTTGTGGCATTAATCCCTACCACATTATGGCAGTTACTTTTACCAACAAAGCTGCACGGGAAATGCAGCAGAGGTTAGAGCAGATTTTGGGTTATGAGGCCCGTGCTTTAACCCTAGGCACTTTCCACGGTAGCTGTAGTCGAATTCTGCGTCGTGAGGGCGAAGCCATAGGTGTTAACTCAAGGTTTGTTATTTATGATGATGAAGATCAATTGAATTTGATAAAACAAAGCCTTCGGGAAATAAATCTTGACCCTAAACAGTATGCTCCTCGCGCTTTACAATCAGCCATTACCTCCGCCAAAAGCCGCCTTGTTGGCCCCCAGGCTTATTCTCACCAGATTCGCAGCCATTTTGAGGAGGTAGCCTCCAGGGTTTATGAACGCTATCAGCAATTGCTCACTCAAAGTGAGGCGCTGGATTTTGATGATCTTTTGATGAAGACGACACAGCTATTCGATAATCACCCTGATATTCTGAGTCGGTACCAGTCAAGGTATGTTCATATCTTAGTCGATGAGTTTCAGGACACTAATATCGCCCAGTATGTGCTGGTGAAACATCTAGCAGGAAAATACCGCAATATTTGTGTGGTTGGTGACCCCGACCAGTCCATCTATTCCTGGAGATTTGCTGATTTGCGCAACATCTTAAGCTTTGAAAAGGATTATCCCGAAGCTAAAATAGTGCTTTTAGAGCAAAACTACCGCTCTACTAAGACTATTTTGCAGGTCGCTTCAGACGTTATTTCGGCGAATGTGCAACGTAAGCAAAAAAACTTGTGGACAGAGAATGAAGTTGGCCCCCCTGTGACTATTATCGAGAGCTATGGTGAGGAGGAAGAAGCTCAGTCGGTGGTCAGTGAGATAGAAAGGCTAGTTAGCCAGGACCAGATATCGCTCAGAGATTGTGCTGTAATGTATCGCGTCAATGCTCAATCACGAATTTTGGAAGAGACATTTATCAGGTACGGAGTGCCTTATAAGCTTGTTGGTGGCATACGTTTCTATCAGAGACGGGAGGTTAAGGATATCATTGCTTATCTCAGGGTTATTCACAATCCTCATGATAACGTTAGCCTGGCGCGCATTATAAGCGTTCCCGGGCGAGGTATTGGACAAGGTACCCTCGGTCGACTTCAGGCTTGGGCAAGACCGCATAATGCCTCTCTGTACGATGCCTCGAAGCAAATGGCAGGGGAGCAGACCCTCCCTTCACGTATCACCCAGGCTTTAGCTGGATTTGTCACTCTTATCGATGAGCTTATTGCTAAAGGCCATGAACTAAGCCCTTCTGAGCTAGTAGATGAGGTATTGGGGTGTGTGGGATACAGAGGATATATTCTGGAGAAAGAAGATGGGGAAGAGAAGTGGGAGAATATAATGGAGTTAAAAAGCGTTGCTAGGGAATATGATGGACTTAACCCTGAAGAAGCTTTAGCTATTTTTCTGGAGAAAGTCAGCCTGGTAGCAGACGTGGATAAGTTAGATGAAGAAGTTGATGCTGCAACTCTAATCACCTTGCATCAAGCTAAGGGCTTGGAATTTGCTGTGGTCTTTATCGTTGGCATGGAGGAAGGGATTTTACCGCATAGGAAATCTCTTGGCGACCCAGGCGAGTTGGAGGAAGAGCGTCGCCTTTGCTATGTGGGAATAACCAGGGCTGAGAAGAGACTCTACCTGTTGCGTAGTTACCGACGCAGCTTGTTCGGTGGCTCGGCAAACTTACCATCTCGCTTTCTTCAGGATATTTCACCACACCTGGTAAACCCTAAAGGGCTAGGAGAAGAGGAAAGCCTTGGTACGCTGGTTAATGCAGGCTCAACATTGCTGTCTCGCTCCAATGCGTTGGACTTAAGAGTGGGTGACTGTGTTCGCCACAGCAAATTTGGCGATGGCATAGTGATGGATTGCCTCCCTGACAAAGGGGACCAGGTCTTAACCGTAGCCTTTGGAGAGACTGGGGTTAAGAAACTGCTGTTCAGCATGGCAAAATTGGAGAAAATTGAAAAAGATTTAAATTTTCCTCCCTAGACTATTGACAGGATACACGCAAGCGTGTAAAATTATCTTAAATGCCTATCAAAGTCTTAGCCCCAGAGATAGTTTCCAAGATAGCCGCTGGAGAAGTAATTGAGCGGCCAGCCTCGGTAGTAAAGGAGCTGGTGGAAAATTCCCTTGATGCCGGAGCTAGCCAAATTAACGTTGAAGTGCATGGCGGTGGGATAGACTTAGTCAAGGTGGCTGATAACGGAGCAGGTATCCCGGCATCGGAGGTAGAGCTTTCCTTCCGTAGATATGCCACCAGCAAGATTAGTAGCTTAGTCGATTTAGAAAGCATTTCCAGCCTGGGTTTTCGAGGCGAAGCTTTATCCAGCATTATTGCTGTTGCCGAGGTAGAAATTCTTACCAAAGCATCTTCAGATGTAGTTGGCACCTACATGCATTTAAAGAAAGGTGATGTAGTTCGCAGCGAGAGCCGTAGTAGGTCTCAAGGTACTACTGTGACTGTGCATCGACTGTTCCAGTATTTTCCCGTTCGACTTAAGTTCCTCAAATCAGTGAACAGGGAGAATAGTCATATTGCTAACATATTAAGTCAATATGCACTGGGTTTCCCTGAGGCTAAGTTCAATTTGCTTCTTGATAAACGCCCTAGCTTGCAAACTGCAGGCAATGGCGACCTGCGTGATGTGGTAAACCAAATATATGGTTTGGAGGTAGCTCAAAGGATGCTAGAGGTGAAAGCCGGGGATACATTTGGTAGAGTTAGCGGCTTGGTGAGCCCACCCTCCTTGAATCGCTCTAATCGCAGCCGTATCAGCCTTTTCGTCAATCGGAGATGGGTACACTGTCCCTTGCTAATGCGGGCAACCGAAGAGGCTTACCGCGGCTTACTCATGGATGGCAAACACCCTATGGCTGTAATTAACATCTCACTGCCAGCAGAGGAAGTCGATGTAAATATTCATCCCACCAAAGCTCAAGTAAAATTCCGCCATGAACAAACTGTCTTTGCTCTTGCGGAAGAGGCAGTGAAAAGAGCATTGGCCAAGGCGCCGATAGCTAAGCCCGGAGCTATGCCCTTCCCAGCTACTTCGTGGGCGCAACAGGGCTCCTGGATGATAAGGGAAAAAGAGCCGATTTCCATTACCGCTCTACCTGCTCCTGGTTTGCCTGTTTTGCGTGTAGTAGGGCAAATAGCCAACACCTATATTGTTGCTGAGGGGCCTGACGGGCTTTATATTATTGACCAGCATGCGGCGCATGAGCGCATACTGTACGAGAGGATTTTAGCGCAGTGGTTGAAAAGAGAAATTGAAATTCAAGGGCTACTTCAAACGATAACTATAGAGCTCAGCCCGACAGAAGAGGAAGTCTTGGGAATAAATAAGGAGCTTTTGACCCAATTTGGCTTTACTATTGAACCTTTTGGTGATAGAAGCTATTTAATACGTGCAGTGCCAGCACTAGTAGCAAAAACGAATGTCATTGAAGTGGTAAGCACGCTGCTTGGCAGCCTTACTAGTAGAGATAGTCCCACACTGTGGGAAGAAAAGATAGCTCAATCACTGGCTTGTCATAGTGGCATCAGGGCAGGGCAACAGCTACGAGACGAGGAAATGAGAGAACTAATAAGACAGTTGGAGCAAGCCAAGCAACCGCACACCTGCCCCCACGGCAGGCCAACCATGATTCATCTCAGCTCACATCAATTGGAAAAGGAGTTTGGTAGAGTAAGTTAATAATAAGAGGTAGATGGCGTAACCTTTACAATGGGCTCTGCTTCAAACTATAATTGGCGACAATGCCTTCCCCCAAACAAATCGATATGACCGCTATTCTGGACAGGGTCTCCCGCTTGTTAGCTGAGCAAGGACACCAAGCCTACATTGTTGGTGGTTTCATCCGCGATTGGCTTCTGGAGAGGCAAACTAACGATGTGGACATTGCTGTGGATGGGAATGCACTAGATATAGCTAGAGAGGTAGCTGAAGGCCTTGGTGGCAAATTTGTCCTGCTTGACGAGACAAACAGGATAGCTAGAGTGGTAGTACTCGGGAAAGGGCAGCAAAGGGGTGCCCCACAAAACCGCAGATTTTGCGGGGCAGAGTGGCATGTCGATTTTTCCTCACTCCGCGGAAATATTGAAGCTGACCTTGCCCACCGCGATTTCACCATAAATGCCATGGCTGTAGAACTGCACCGATTTGTTAACTACGAACCACAAGCGAAACAATCTGCATTAAAGCTAATTGATCCCTTTTCTGGAAGGGAAGATTTGAGAAATGGAACAGTACGGGCCATAGATGAGCAAATATTTGAGGCTGATGCTGTCAGGCTATTGCGAGCTGTGCGACTAGCTGCTGGACTCGATTTCACCATAGAGCAAAAGACGGAAAATTTGATTCGTCGCTATTCTCAATCTATCGTTAAAGTCCCCGGGGAGAGGGTTAGAGAGGAACTGCTGCGGTTGCTCAATCTGCCCGGAACTGCCCGCTATTTGAGGTATTTGGATGATCTTGGCTTGCTTCTAGTTTTAATTCCCGAACTAGCAGAGGCTAAGGGGATAGACCAACCAACGACGCATTTCTGGGATGTTTTCGAACATTCTCTCCAGACAGTGGCTGCGGTGGAGTTTTTGATCGGAGAAAATGGCTGGAAGTATGGGAGTGAGCATATGTTGGCTACTGTCCCCTGGTCAGACACCATAGTTCAACACCTATCCAGAGAAGTTTCCAGAGGTAGTAATCACAAAGCTTTGCTTAAATTAGGCGCACTATTCCATGATATTGCTAAGCCTGAGACAAAATTTGTTGATGATGCAGGCAGAGCGCACTTCTATGGCCATGCTAAGGAAGGAGCAGCTATAACAGCGGCTATTCTGGGTAGGCTGCGATTTAGCAACAAGGAAATAGACCTGGTAAAAAATCTTGTCTATCATCACCTTCGCCCGGTTCAAATGAGCAATGACAGGGAGTTGCCCACACATCGAGCAATCTATCGCTACTTCAGAGATACCGGCGATGCTGGCATCGATATTTTGTTCCTGGCTTTAGCTGATTATCTAGCCACCTGCGGACCTCTCATGAAAGTAGGGGAATGGGAAGGGTATTGTCATCTAATAAACTATATCTTGATGGAGTGTGAGAGACAGCAAGCTAATGTTTTACCAGTGAAACTCATTGATGGACATGATTTGATAGATATCTTCGGCCTGACTCCAGGATCCTTGATTGGCGAACTTCTAACTCTGGTACGTGAAGCTCAGGCCAGCGGCGAGCTATCTATCAGGGAGGAAGCGATAGCCCTGGTGGAGAAGGAGCTAAATGAACAACGGTGTAGTGTGAGGTCAGCTAATTGAGAAGGAAGACTGTTTCCCTGTGCATCTTTATCCTGGTGTTATTTGGCTTTGCCCTTTGGTCAATAGTACCGGTTAATGCAAAATTACTTGGTCCCAACGGGTTACGGCTTGGTTTGGATCTCAAGGGTGGTAGCCAGTTACTGTATGAGGCGGATTTGTCTAAGAAAAACCCGTCTGTGACTGACGCGGAAGCTATGTCGGCAGTGATAGGGAAGATTCAACGAAGAGTTAATGAATATGGTGTTGCTGAGCCTACAATACAAAAACAAGGGACTGATCGGATATTACTGCAGCTTCCAGGGATTGAAGACATCAATCGAGCCATTAGCCTTATTGGCGAAACAGGACTACTTTATTTTGCAGAGCAGGAATTTGATGAATATGGTAAGCCGGTGTTTGATGAAGAGGGGAATCCTGTTTTTGAAGATGAACCAGCCGAAGCTGTAAGTAAGGACGGCAATGCCGAAGAACTCACTGGCAAATACCTAAAACGTGCCTGGCGAGACCTTGGCGCTTTTAATGAACCAATCGTCAGATTTGAATGGGATAGTGAGGGGGCGCATCTGTTCGAGCAAATAACGGAGCGTAATTTGCACAAGCAATTGGCTATTCTTGTGGACGAAAAGGTGATTTCAGCTCCGGTAGTGCAGGCGATAATTGGAGGGAGCGGGCAGATTAAAGGCAATTTCACCTTAGATGAAGCTGAGGATTTAGTAACCCAGCTTAATTCCGGTGCTTTGGATGTGCCCTTAGAACTCATAGATCAGCGAGATGTGGATGCTAGTTTGGGCGCTGATTCCGTAAGGAAAAGTATACTGGCTGCCGAGATCGGATTGATATTGCTATTGTTGTTTATGCTTCTTTATTATCGTTTACCGGGTTTAATAGCTTGTATTAGTCTGGGGATTTACGGAGTTTTCCTATTAGCTATCTTTAGAGTTTTTCATGCAAATTTGACTTTGACTCTTCCTGGCATTGCCGCCGCTATCTTATCTTTAGGCATGGCGGTGGATGCCAACATTCTCATTTTTGAGCGGTTAAAGGAGGAATTAAGAGCGGGGCGCACTTTGGGCGCAGCGGTGGAAGCTGGATTCAATCGTGCCTGGACGGCCATCCGTGATAGTAACATCACCACCTTCATTGCCTGTTTCATTCTTTTCTGGCTTGGCGGCACTTTCGGTGCTTTTATGGTTAGAGGTTTTGCCCTGACTTTATTTATCGGTGTGGCTCTATCCATGTTCACTGCCATCGTCATTACACGGACTTTCCTTCGTCTCATTGTGAGCAGTCGATTACCTGCCAGCCTAGCAGCTTATGGAGTAAAAAAATGATCGACTTTGTAGGCAGGAAAAAGTGGTTTTCCCTCATCTCAGCCGTAGTAGTGATTGTAGCCATAATTTCATTGGCTGTTTTTGAACTGCAGCCGGGGATTGATTTTACCGGTGGTACATCTATGACACTTCATTTTACTCCACAGGTAAAGCAAGAACAGTTGCGTCGGGAATTAACGAACCTGGGGCACCCTGAAGCTATAGTGCAAAAAAGTGGGGAGGATTTCTTAATTCGCCTCAAAGCAATATCACCCCAAGAACGGGAAAACTTTACCGAAGGGTTGGAGACAAGCTTGGGCAGCGACATTACAGCCCGTGACTATAATACCATTTCCCCATCTATAGCTACTGAGACGGCTCGTAATGCGGGTATTGCTGTGATGATAGCTGCTGTAGCTATGTTGCTTTATATTGCCTGGGCCTTTCGCCGCATGCCCAACCCCTTTCGCTGGGGCATCTGTGCCATTATTGCTTTAATCCATGACGTGCTCATAGTAACAGGCATTTTCTCTATCTTAGGCCAAATAGCTAATGTGGAAATCAATGCTATGTTTATTACTGGGCTGCTGGCAGTAGTGGGCTACAGTGTAAATAACACTGTGGTTGTTTTTGACCGTATTCGAGAAAACATGGCTAAGGGTATTAGCCGTGATTTTGCAGTGGTGGTAAATGACAGCCTTATAGAGACAGTAGCGCGCTCTTTAAATACCTCTTTGACTACTCTCTGTGTTGTCTTGGCTCTTTTCCTCTTTGGCGGAGCCACAATCCATCTCTTTGTCTCAGTATTGCTTATTGGCTTAATTGCCGGCACCTATAGCTCCCTATTCGTTGCAGGCCCATTACTGGTAACTTGGGAGAAGCGGGAGTGGGGTCAACTATTTTCCTGGCTGCCTTTCGTTAAAAAACCTGCGTGAAGAAAGCACTAAGTTTTATGAGGACCTAGGGTTTAAGCAGGTGGTGTGTTTCCTTTATCTTCTCGATATGTTCCTCAAATCCTCCGGGGCTTTCGTTCGATGATTTCCCCAGGGGGTCAACCACCTCCGGGCATTCTGAGAGCACATCGAAGGTAGCTCTGACTGCGGAAGCAACTACTTGAAGGTTATATCCGCCCTCCAGGGTGAGAACGAGATGCCCCTGGCAAAGTTCAGCAGCGAGGTTCCTCAGCACTGTCACCATTTGAGCAAAGCCGGTGATGCTTACCTGCATCGTGGCTATGCTGTCTGCCCAATGAGGGTCGAAGCCAGCGGAAACGAGTATAAGTTGGGGCTGGAATCGTCTGGCTATCGGGACTAATACTTCGTGAAAAGCCCTCAAGTATTCTATATCCCCCCAGCCAGCAGTCATGGGAAAGTTGACCGTGGTGCCTTCTCCTTGCCCAGACCCAGTTTCATTGCTCCATCCTGTTCCAGGGTAAAAGGGGTATTGATGGGTGGAGAAGTAAAGGATTTCAGGGTTGGCATAAAAAACCTCCTGAGTGCCATTGCCATGATGGACATCGAAGTCGGCAATGAGAGCACGTGCGATGTTAAAGTTAGCCAGGGCAAATTTGGCCGCAACAGCCACATTGTTGAAAATACAGAAACCCATTGCTCTATTGCTGGTAGCGTGGTGTCCTGGAGGTCTAACCAAAGCAAAGGCGCTACTCACTTTCCCTTTCATTACTGCCTCTACGGCGGTTAGGAGCCCACCAACAGCGTACGAAGCTACTTCGTAAGATTTGGGGCACATTATTGTATCAGGATCGAGCCAGCCACCACCCTTTTCAGCCTTGCTCTTAACCTGGGAGACATATTCTGGAGCATGCACCATTTCTAGTTCTTCCACTGAGGCAGGACGAGGTGAGAGTAAGGTAAGCCTTTCTTTGGTGCCGCTCTCCTCCAGATGCGATATTATGGCTGCCAACCTGCGGGAATTCTCTGGATGGCTACCGGTGTCATGCTCCAGATAGACTGGGTCATAAACTAAACCTGCTTTCATGCTCCTAATTATACCAAAGCCAGGAGCAAAATAATCATAACTCTTGACTTTCCCCCGAGCAGCCACACCACCCTTATCTGAGGGCATTTCTTCCTGTTTTTCTTTTACAAGGCTGAATACTGAACTGTGGCTTGACTTGGTGCTGCTAATAGGAACATTATTTATAGGCATAGTGGTGCCAGGTTTACTTGACTGTATCACTAGGTAAGGCATAATATTAAACAGGGCATAATAGAGAAAAATTCAAATCAGATGAAAGATCTAGGACTGTAGGTGGGGCGATTCGTAACCCCATAAACTTCTCTGGATGAGGTACGCTAGCAAAATGTCTAAGAAGATCACTATTAGGGCTGGAAATGTCAAGGCTGACGCTGAATTAGACGATAGTGAGACTGCCCAAGAAATTTGGAAGGCACTTCCTCTTGAAAGCAATGTAAATACCTGGGGTGATGAGATTTATTTCCCCATACCGGTTAAGGTGGGCTCGGAAAATGCTAAGGCGGTGGTTTCTGAAGGCTCTTTAGGGTATTGGCCACCTGGGGCGGCTTTCTGTATCTTTTTTGGGCCTACTCCAATGAGCCAGGGTAACGAAATCAGACCAGCCAGTCCAGTGAATGTCTTTGGAAGGATAATGGGAGATTCTAAGATATTTAAAAAAACTACATCTGGAGCAAAAATCATTGTTGAGAAAGCTGAATAATGATGAGATTTCCCCACTTTCCTTTTCCTTACTTAGCCTAGCGTATTGCGACTTGGGGATAGAACCATTCTCCCCTGATTTCCTGGACTGTCAACCACCTTAGGCTCTTGTTTTATGTCCAATTTCTCTGATGAGGGCAACCAGCGTGGTAAATGTCCTTTTTCCTATTTAATAAATTGTGGCGTAATATGTATTGAAAAAACCAGTTAACTCTTACTAAAATTAAGTTTAAAGGAAATGCAAGGAGTGGTGAAAACCTTGAGCCTGTGCGAAGCCGGGTAAGGTTTCATAAGACACTGGAGAAATATGGCAGGCAGTATTGGAACATTTGAGCAAGCGGTAGCCGAAACCGAGAGGCTAAACCAAGCGGCCAGGCAGGCTGCTGAAGCATCCAGGAAGGCATCTCAAGAGGCTATAAACAGGATTGAGAAGATAAGCCAAGCGGCCACGAAGGCTGCTAGGGAAGCAAAAAAGACCTCACAGGAAGCAGTAAGTAAAGCTGAGAAGATAAGCCAAGAGACTACAGAATCTGCTGAGGCATCGATAAAAGCATCCCAGAAAGCGATAAGCAAGGCCGAGGCATCGATAAAATCAGCCGTGGACTCTACCAAAGCATCAGCGAGAGCATTTGAGGAAGCGGTGAACAGGATTGAGGCATTGGCCAAATCGGCTAACGAATCTGCTGAGGCATCGGTAAGAGCATCCCGGGAGACCCTGAACAGAGCTGAGGAGATGGGCCAGGCAGCGATAGGAACTGCCGAGGAATCGAAAAAGACCTCACAGGAAGCTCTGAACAGAGCTGAGGAGGTAGGCCAGGCGGCGATAGGAACTGCTGAGGAATCGCGTGAAGCATCCAGGGAGGCTGTAAACAGGATTGAGAAGATAGGCCGAGCGGTTGTAAAGGCTGCTAAAGAATCGAAAAGAGCGTCCCGTGAAGCACTAAGCAGAACCGAAATGATAAGTCAAGTGACTACAGAGTCTACCGAAACATCAACTCGGGCATTCGAGGAAGCAATAAGGAAAGCTGAAAGAGTAAGCCTGTCGGCCAGGGAGTCTGCCGAAGTATCGGCAAGGGCATTTAAGGAGGTTATAAGCAAAGCTGATGCAATAAGCAAAACGGCCAGAAAAGAGGCTAACACGCAGATAAAAGCATCTCAGAAGGCTGTTAGCAGGGCTGAGAAATCAGTCGAATTGGCTGATGAGGCTGTTGAGGCATCAAGAAGAGCATCCCAGGGAGCAATAAATAAAGCTGAGGAAACGGAAAAGGCATCCCAGGAGGCTATAAGCAGAGCTGAAGAGATAAGCCGATCAGCCATGGAGGCTGCTGAGGAAGCGGAAAAGGCATCCCAGGAGGCTATAAACAGAGCTGAAGAGATAAGCCGATCAGCCATGGAGGCTGCTGAGGAAGCGCAAAAAGCGTCCCGAGGAGCTATTAGTAGAGCTAAAGAAATAAGTCAGGAAGCCAGGGAGGTTACTGAGGAATCTACACAGGTAATCAAGGAAACTACCGAGAGATCGATAAGGATAGCCAGGGAGGCTGTCATAACATCGGTAGGGGCGTTTGAGGAGACAGTCAATATGGCTGAGGAAACAACCAAATCAGCCAGGAGGGCTGCGAAGGCATCAATGCGAGTATTCGAGAAAGCAATAGACGGAGCTGGGAAGGTAAGCAAAAGGATTGAGAAGGAGGTTCCTGAAGTACCGTTAAAGGTATTCGAGGAGGCATTGAACAAGCCTGAAGCTGATGCGAAAGAAGGGAAGGAGCTAAAAGAAACTAAAAAAGATGTTCAATCGCGCCTGGAATTTCTGGCTCGAATGTATACAGCTAACAAGGATAAACGTGATGAGGATGAAGTGACGGAGAGTGAAGAAATGGAACAAGGCTAGATAAAGGCAAGGGTGAAAGTAGAATCTTTTTGGTTAAAGAGCTAAAATAGAAATTTAGGAAATAAAGGAGGTATACAATGTCGGATGCAGAGCAAATCTTTGTTGCGGGTAAGGAGGAGGTTGAACAAAAAGGCAAGAAGGCCACTACGAAAATTGAGCAAACTGTTGATTTCCTTGATGAAACCCAACGGCGGGCGGCGGCTGCCTACACAGCCTATATAGAGGCTCAGCGCCAGTTAGAAGAAGCTTATAAAGGGCAGGAAGGGCAAGCAGATAAGACCTATAATGAGGCTGTGGAACAATCCAGGAAGAGCTGTGAGGAAAGCATAACCCGAGCAAGAAGGACTTATGAGGAAAGCATAGCCCGAACATTGAGAGCTCGAGATGAGGCTGAATTGAAAGCTCGAGAGGCCCGCAATGAGGCTATGGAGCGGACATGGGCAGTCTTTACTAAAGCCAGGAAGTGAGGAAAAGGCAAGTCAAGCTGGGAGCTAAATTCTGTGAGAGCCTGGTTTGTGTAACAGGACAAACATACTGATTTATAATAATACAGGAATATCGTTGAACGTGTCTTCCAGTTTCCTGTTGGAGTAGTCTAATCCGCGCTTGGCTTTCATAACAGAAATTAAATCAATTGCTTTGGTGAAGTAGCTCGTGATTTTCCGCGCACTGCTAATTTCAGACAGGATTACAGTCACGTTCAGCGAACCTTTTTGTCGGGGGTAATCACCGCTCCGTATTAAAGCATCTGGAGCCACAGTTTTTAGATTGTCCCCAAGTTGCTTCATTACATCCATTTTCATTTCCTTGGGTGGTGCAGTGACAAGATATAAAGCTCTCCCAGCATGCTTAGGATTACATGTGAGCGATAACTCTCCTAGAGCTTCATCCATGGTGTGAGCTGCTTTGCTCGTTTCAGACATCCTGTCTCTGAAATCACGTCTTTGCCCCAGTAGTGGTATTCTTCGTGGGATTGACAATTTGCCTTCGCCAATCACTGTCCATCCTGCTATGGTCTGTATTATGTCTCCAGCGTCAAGCGTTCTTGACCCAATGTATTTCTTGCTCGTTTCCTCACCAGCACAAAGCAAATTGTAAAATGGCTCAACTATTCGGCCATTGATCAGCGCTAGATTAGTTTCGGCCGGGGAATTCTTCTTAATATACCTTTGATTGTCAATAAGGAATATCGCATCAGCCACCAGGTATGCAGATTTGAGGCACATAGCCGTGTTGTAAATAGTTCTTGCCTCTGCCGTTTCCTCTTGTTGGAAAGGAAGAACAATAATATTGTAAACTGGTTTTCCTATATAGCGCTCTTTCAGGTGCTGCGTTATTACTCCTATTGCCCCAGAACCGGTACCACCGGAGGCAGCAGCAATCAACAAGAAAGCATCTGTCTCATAAAATCGTTCTGTTGTTCTTAGAGCGTCTATGATTTTATCACTATCTTCGGTTGCTATCTCAGCGCCAAGTTCGCTTACCTTACCTACTCCATGGCCGTTGGCCCGTTGACCTCCAATAAGAATTCTGTGCTTGTAATCGGATTTGATAGTGCGTAATCCACTTAAATCAGCAATATCCGTATTAACAGCAAAGGCACCAGCAATTATGTCAATGCCCCGCATAGAACGAGCCCGCTTATTTAGCCGAGCAAATCTATCGGCAATTCTGCCACCACATTGTCCTAAGCCTATAACTAATAACTTCATTTAACTTATTGTAAACAGCTTGATACAACAATGTCAATGCTACAGCAGCCCACCATATACTCATCCATCTGATTAGCTTACCTTTGCCTTGTTCTAGAGTTTGTTACTCCTTTGACATTCTTGAAACCCTGTCGAACTCATCCCTGAGCTTCTTGTAAGCTCTATCCAGTTCCTCCGCCTTTTCTCCAGCGTTTCTCAGATGCGTGTTATAAAATACACGCCATAACTCATCAATCTCATTGAACCTCTGGGAGATTACGTTAAGGCTTCTCATCACACTTTCCGCCTCTTCAGAAAGCTTTTTGGCGTGAACGCCAGCCTTTATCAGCTCGATTTTGGAAGAAAGAGTCAGCGGTGAAACAAGCTGAATTCCTCTCTTAGTATAGCCTCGCAGCATTTCGAATTCCTCATTAACTAAGAAATAATAAACAGCCTCGGATGGGATATAAGCGAAGGCAAACTCCGCTGAGCCCTTTTCCGGACATATGTAATCCCCAGCTATCTTGCTGAGGTGGCTCTTGACATCCTTGCGGAAAGCGTTCTTGCATTGCTCTTTTTCCCTGGAATCCTGATTCTCCACCATCCTTCTGTAATTTTCAAGGGGGAATTTGGAATCTATGCAAATGAGCCCTACGGTGGACCTAATGTGTGCGTCGGGAATTTTCCCATCGAGAATCATTTTCCTGATGCCAAACATGTCTGGTGGGAGCTGGTCTGAGAGTATTGTTTCCAGGCTTATTTCGCCCAGTGCGGCCCGCTCCGTGGGCACACGGAGCATTTGCTCGATTGACCTGTAACTGTCTCTAATATCCTGAGCATGAGTTGCTACCTTGCCTATCTTTTCCTCTAAACCCAGCTTCGCCCAGGTGCTCAATACAGCATTCTCAATGTCCCTCGACTTAGCTTCCCTTCCCTTGAGACCCAGGAAAATCAGTACAACCAGGAGTATTACAACAACTGCAAGCAAAATTTGAGTTAGCATCTCAATTATAGCGTACCATATTTATGGCTGGAGAAAGCCCATCACTTATAGGGACCATTATCGTTTTCTTCTCTGCCTTGAATTCCATAACCCTTGTTACGAAACTAAACCTTGGCACTTCTTTCATACAGCAAGGCACAAAGTTATTGAAGGTCATAAATCTCGGCTTTCATGGTTTCCA
>Ga0114920_10000322_pt1 | contig 20891 bp, 19 predicted proteins | sample ChitaG_FD_88683 | JGI IMG/M metagenome (GOLD analysis project Ga0114920, IMG submission 88683) | Deep subsurface microbial communities from South Pacific Ocean to uncover new lineages of life (NeLLi) - Chile_00310 metaG | ecosystem: Environmental > Aquatic > Marine > Oceanic > Sediment ...
GGGCTCGAAATACCAACCCTTTGTTACAATGAAGGTTTGAGTGCATACGGAGGATGCCGCCTTTGTCTTGTCGAGATAGGCGAAGGGCCGAAAGCCAAACTCGCCTCATCTTGTACATATCCTATAGAAGAAGGTCTTGTTGTAAGAACTGACACCAAAAGAGTGATAGAAACTCGTAAGATGATGATAGAACTTATGCTCTCCATTGCACCGAACTCAAAAGTCATTCAGGACTTAGCTTCAAAATTTGGAGTAACCCAAGTCAGATTCAAGATTCGGAACGAAGAATGTATCCTCTGCGGTCTTTGTGTCCGGATGTGCAGAGAGCAAATGGACGGCCGAGCAATCGGCTTTCAAAACCGGGGATACAGAAGAAAAATCTCGACTCCATTCGACATCCGTTCTGAAGAATGCCGCCTCTGTGGCGGCTGTATCTACATCTGTCCTGCCTGTCAGCTACGATGCCAGGGACCACAAGCAGACACAGAAATCTGTAATGCCTGTTTGACCATGGATCCCACATGTTTGGATGTTTATGATGAGCTTCAGTGCTGGATGTATAATGTGGGTCGCTGTGGAACTTGCGTTAGAGAAGAGCCTGAAAAATCAGACAGTAAAGAGCAGGCTCAAAAAAGCAAGCAAAAGGAGAAAAATGTTTGATTTGCCTGCTTCTCTTTACTTACAAACAAATGAGCAAATAAGGAGGTTATCATAATGTCTTATACTAAACTCAACAGGAGTGCTGCCACCTTAACCAAGAACAGAACAGAGGGCTCTATCAGCCCCTTCAGTGGGATGTGCGTAACCTGTGTCGATGGCTGTATTGGCATGTGTGAAATCGGAAAATCTGCCTACCGTGGCCCTGAAGTTCTCTACCCTCAACCTTTTGGAATCATCACCTCAGCCTCTGAAAAAGATTATCCAGTAGACCTTTCTCATTTCAGTATCATGGGAACGGCTGTCGGTGCCTATGGTGTTGAAGCTGACAGCGATAAAGCCACCTTCCCAAAAGTGACAATTGATACAGCTGTAGGGCATGATAAAGGAATCAAACTTAAAGTTCCTTATATCATTCCAGGCATGGGTTCGACAAACATTGCCAAGCAAAATTGGGAAGGATTGGCCATCGGAGCAGCCATATGCGGTACAATCCTCACTATCGGCGAAAACGTCTGTGCCATGGATGATGGGTCTGAAATCAAAAATGGAAGAATCATCCGTTCTCCAGATATGGAAAACCGTATAAAACTCTTCCAAGACTGGCAGGAGGATGGCTACGGTACTGTTGTCGTACAAGCCAATGTAGAAGACACAAGGTTAGGCGTTCAGGAGTACGTCATTGATAAGTTAGGAGTTGAAGCTGTCGAATTAAAGTGGGGCCAGGGAGCAAAGGATATCGGAGGCGAGGTTAAGATCAAGAATCTCGAAAAAGCTCAGGAATTGAAGCGCAGAGGCTACATCGTTCTTCCCGATCCTGAGGATCCCGATGTGATTCAAGCTTTTGAAAAAGGAAGCTTCAAAGAATTCGAAAGACACTCCCGTTTAGGAATGGTTAAAGAAGAGAGTTTTTTACAGAGAGCAGAGGAACTGAGAAAGGCAGGAGCAAAATATGTCTTCCTCAAAACAGGTGCTTACAGACCTGCAGATTTAGCACGAGCTGTTAAATACGCTTCAAAGGCAAAACTTGACCTTCTAACAGTTGATGGAGCTGGTGGTGGAACAGGCATGAGCCCCTGGCGCATGATGAACGAGTGGGGCATCCCGAGTGTTGAAATCTGGTCCCTGTTGTATCAGTATCTCAGCAGGCTCGATGAAAAAGGAGAACATATACCCGATGTTGTTGTTGCCGGAGGAATCACTTTCGAAGACCAGATTTACAAGGCTCTGGCTCTAGGAGCACCCTATTTTAAAGCCGTAGGTATGGCTAGATCCCCACTTGCAGCTGCCATGGTTGGAAAGACTATTGGAAAGAGAATAGAAGAAGACCAAATTCCAGTTTATGTGGAACGCTTCGGAAATAAAGTCGAAGAAATCTTTGTCACTGCTACTGAACTGAAGCACCAGTTTAAAGAGAGATTCAAAGATATTCCCACCAGTGCAATAGGCGTCCACTGCTATTTCGAGAGATTGAGCCAGGGGTTGAGACAGCTGATGGCTGGAAACAGAAAGTTTGCTCTAAATTACATCACCCGAGATGACATCGCTGCCCTAACTCAAGATGCGGCAAACATAAGCGGTGTTCTCTATGTAACAGAAGTCGATAAAGAAGAAGTCGATAAAATATTAAGTAGCTAAACACAAACCAGCTAAAAATTCAAAAGGCTCCATCATTTGTGATGGGGTCTTTTTTTTGTATTCATGACTCGCTTCCCTCATTTTTCTCTCTATTCCTTTTTCTTTTTATGCGGAAGCATTTCATCACGAAAAAAGAGATGTTACCTTTTACTCTTTACGCTTCACTCTTGATATGTTATAAATTACATCTAGTTCAAAATGAATATCATTTCAATTGTCATCAGCCTCTTTGTTTTGCTCCTTGCCATCACTATTCATGAAGCAGCTCATGGCTGGGCAGCCTTAAAAATGGGAGATCCTACTGCCTACAGTCTAGGAAGAATCACTCTCAACCCTTTAGCCCATATCGATCCCATAGGGACCATCCTTCTTCCCTTAATGCTTATCTTTATGGGAGCTCCACCTTTTGGGTGGGCTAAACCTGTCCCTGTTAACCCCCTCAACCTGAGAAACCCGCGGCGAGACAATCTCTGGATTTCGGCGGCAGGTCCTTTATCAAACTTCACTGTGGCTGCCTTCGCTTTAGTGGTGATTGTTATTTTGAAAATTTTGAGTCCTAATGTGAGCTATTTTCTCAAAAGTTTTCTTCTGGGACGAGGGGCTCTTCCCAGTGGGTTTTATCCTCTCGAAGGCCTGGCTTTGATTTTATTTTATGGAGTATTGATTAATACTTATTTAGCTGTTTTCAATCTCATTCCTATACCGCCTTTAGACGGAGGCGGCGTTTTGATGGGCCTTCTCTCTGAGGAAGCGGCTGAAAAATACGACCGCATTCGTCCCTTTGGCTTTATCATCGTTATAGGATTGATCTATTTAGGACTCTTGCATATCATCATCCAGCCAATACAAGTCATTATCTACTCCATCATATTCATCTAAAAAAATGGGGAAAATTGGGAAAACAGTTCTCAGTGGAATGAGACCTACAGGCCCTCTTCATCTTGGTCATCTGGCCGGTGCACTCCGCAATTGGCTTAAACTGCAAGATCAATACCATTGCTTCTACACAATTGTCACGTGGCATGCCTTAAGTTCTGAATACCAAAATTCAAAAGTCATTAAAGAAAGCACTTTTGAAGTGGCAGCGGATTGGCTGAGTATAGGCTTGGATCCGAACAAAAGTGTACTCTTTATTCAATCGGATATCAAAGAACATGCCGAACTTCATCTCCTTCTCTCGATGACCATCCCTCTCCCCTGGTTACAGAGGGTTCCAACTTTCAAAGAAATGCAAAGAGAGCTTCCAGATAAGGATTTAAACACGTATGGGTTTCTGGGATATCCTGTGCTCCAAACAGCAGATATCATCATTTATAAAGCAGAGATTGTTCCAGTGGGTGAAGACCAAGCCTTTCACTTAGAATTAGCGCGCGAAATCACAAGAAGATTCAACCGCTTTTTCGGAAATGTCTTCCCTGAACCGCAAATACTTCTGACCGAAGTGCCAAAACTTGCAGGAACTGATGGCCGTAAAATGAGCAAATCTTATGGAAATGCGATTTATCTTAAGGACTCCAAAGAGGTCATCCGGAAAAAAATATCAACGATGATGACTGACACCAGACGGAAACGAAGGGCTGACCCAGGGGTTCCAGACGACTGTCCTACTTTTACTCTCCATAAAGCTTTTGTCACAGAAGAAAAAATAAGAGAATTAGAAACAGGATGCCGAACGGCCACTATCGGCTGCTTGGAATGCAAAGATGTCGTCATAGAAAGTCTTATCCGCATTCTCTCCCCTTTCTGGGAAAAAAGGAAAAAATATGAAAGACATCCCCAACTTGTTTGGGATACTCTGGAACAAGGAAATAAAAAAGCTCGCCGCGTAGCCCAAAAGACAATGGAGGAAGTCAGGCGCGCTATCGGTTTATAAAAGATACAGGGCAATGAATTGATATCTATGGATGTTTCGAAAAGCTACCAGGTCAAACTGGAGTCCTTTCAAGGCCCCCTCGATCTCCTTCTTTTTCTTATTCGAAAGAAAAAAATTGATATTCATGACATCCCTATAGCCACGATAACCAAAGAATATCTAGAATATCTTAACCAAAGAGAAAAAATAAACCTGGATCGCGAAGCAGAATTTCTTTTCATAGCCGCCCTTCTCATCTACATCAAGTCTCAGGTGCTTCTTCCTCGAGAAAAGCCCGAAGAAGAAAGCGATCCTCGTCAAGCTCTTGTTGATCGCCTGATAGATTATCAAGAAATTAAGAGAGTTTGTATCATCTTAAGAGAGAAAGAAAAGGAAGAAATGAAGAAGTGGAAAAGGACATCCTTTCAATCTCTTTCTTTACAAGAGGAGATGGATCTTGAAGAAATTTCTCTTTTTGACCTTGCGGAATCCTTTTTTCTCCTTATGAAACGGAGAGAAAAAAACAATATTGAAATCATCAAAGGAAAAGAATACTCCATAGAAGAAAAAATGAAGGAAATTGTTTCATTCTTAGAGCAGAATGGATTTTTGGATTTTTTTGACTATTTTTACCAACAAGAAACACTCGAAGAAGCACTTATCTCTTTTTTCAGCCTTTTAGAACTCATCAAAACCCGAATAGTGACAGCCGCACAAGAGAGGCTATTTCATTCTATTAAAATCTGGCTTCGAAAAGAACCACCCTCTTAAGAGCAACGGATGAAAAAACGACTGAAAGAACTCATTGAATCTTTGATTTTTGTCTCATTGGAACCGTTATCTTTAGAAAGAATCAAAAGTGTCCTCCAAGAATTTCCACAAGAGCAAATAGAACGAGCGATAAAAGATTTACTGGAAAGTTATGTTTCAAATGAGAGCGGTATTCAAATTATCCAGACCGCAGGAGGCTATCTTTTCTCCACAAAGCCTGAGTTTGATTCATGGATAAGACGTCTTTTCAGGATTGAGAGAAAAAACAAACTTTCTCCTGCATCCCTCGAGACTCTATCGGTCATTGCCTATCATCAGCCAATAACTTTGGCCGAAATCTCAGCTTTAAGAGGCGTGGATTCGACACATACTCTGAAAGTTCTTCTTCGAAAAAAATTGGCCAAAATTGTCGGGAGAAAAAAGAGTCCGGGGAAGCCGCTTATCTACAGGACAACAGATAAATTTCTATCTCACTTTGGCCTGAGCAACATTAAGGATCTTCCTTCCCAAGAAGAAATTTCAAATGTCCTGGAGGAGGGAAAAGGGATTGAAGAATAAAAAAAATGTTCTCAGAAAAAATTTATTATTGACCATTTTTGCTTCTTTCCTTCTGCTTACTTCCATTTCCTGTCAACAAAAAAAAATAAATATCCCAGAGCCACCCTCTGACCGACATCAACCTTACAATTTCATCGGACGAAAAGGGATGGTTGTCGCTGCCCACCCCTTGGCTGCAAAGGCAGGTTTGGAGATGCTAAAAAAAGGAGGAAACGCTGTCGATGCAGCAATTGCGACCGCATTTGCTCTGAATGCCTGTGAACCCTTTGCTTCCGGCATTGGAGGAGGAGGGTTTATGGTGATTTACCTTGCGCAAGCAAAAAGAATCACTGTCATAAATTTTAGAGAAAAGGCTCCGTCGCTTGCTTCACCTGAAATGTTCATATCAGAAGGAAAAACAAAAGAAGAATGGAGAAGAACTCATGGCCTTGCGGTTGCAGTCCCTGGCGCCCTGGCAGGATGGACATATGCTCTTAAAAAATATGGCACCAAGGATCTGTACGCAGCCATGGAGAGAGCTATTGATATCGCGGAGAAAGGCTTTTTTATAAGCCAAACCTTTAGCGCTATTAATAAAGACCAATATGAAAAATTATTCCTGAACGATGGAGAGCAAAGTTGCTATTTAAACGAAGGTTTCCCTTATGAACCCGGAGATTTCTTCCAAAACCCGGATCTGGTAAGAACTTTCAGGCTTTTAGCATCCAAAGGGAGCGAAGAATTCTATAAAGGGGAAATAGCCCAAAAAATTGTAAAAGCAGTGAAAAAAAAGGGCGGCATATTGAGCTTAAAAGATTTAGCCAATTACAAGCCCCTTGAACAATCGCCATTAAAAGGAACATACAAAGACTATACACTCTACACCATCCCACCTCCCAGTTCTGGAGGCCTCCATATTATTCAGCTTCTCAACATCAGTGAAAATTGGTCTATGAAAAAGTGGGGCCATAACTCTCCTGCATACATTCATCATTTTAGTGAAGCTCTTCGATTTGTATTTTCCGACCGTGCCCGTTATCTTGGCGATCCTGAGTTTATCTCCATTCCCCTAAAAAAGCTCCTCTCAAAAAAATATGCTGCGGAGATAGTTTCTCAAATTAAACCAGATCGTCTCCTCGACTCTTATCCTTACGGAAGATTCGACGAAAGAGAAAATGAGAAAGGAAACACCACTCATCTCTGTGTCATCGATATAAATGGAAACATTGTCTCTTTGACGCAATCCATAAATCACTTTTTCGGCTCAGGAATTGTTCCCGAAAATACAGGCTTTCTGTTGAACAATATCATGGATGATTTCTCCCGCGACCCAACCTCCCCTAATGCATCTTGCCCCAACAGGCGTCCTTTGAGTTCCAAAGGACCTCTTATTTTGTTTAAAAAAGAAAAGCCGTTCCTTGTCCTTGGTTCTCCGGGAGGAACAAGAATCTTTTCCTCTCTTACTCAAATCATCCTCAATATCATTGAATATGGAATGTCTCTGGATGAAGCCATCGAAGCTCCACGCTTTTTCACTTATTCTGTCCGTGGAAAAGTAAGAAATCTCTCTGTTGAATCTCGAATCTCTCCCACAATTCTCAATGCTCTTGAAAAAATTGGCCATAAAATCACAATTAGAAAAGCTTATGATAAATATTTTGGTGGTGCCCAAGGAATACTCATTCTTAAGGAGGAAAAACTCATCTATGGCGGAGCCGATTCGAGAAGAGATGGGTATGGTGCAGGTTATTAAAAAAATGAAAAAAATATCCTTAATCTTGATTTTATTGTTTCTTTTTTCTATGAGCATGTTTGCTCGGCAAGAAAAAGATGAAGAGCCTTTGCTTTTTGAACAGCCACTGCTTATTACTTCTGCCGGTCAAAGTGCAGATGTCCATTTGGCTTCGGTTTTGGCCAAAAAAGCAGAACTTACCTCCATTCTCTCAAAAGTGGCCACCTCAGAAGACTTAGAAAACATAAAAACACTTGTTCTTGTTATTGGCGCCAGCTTAAAAGGCTTGGGAGCAGCAGGACTGGATGTGGCCAAAGAAAAGAAAAGAGTCAATCTGCTGATAGAGGAGGCTCAGAAGAAAAATATTCCTCTTCTCTGTCTTCATCTTGGAGGCGAAGCAAGAAGAGGTCAGCTTTCTGATGAATTCATATCTACCTTCTTTCCCTATGCCAAAATGGCTATTGTCGTAAAATCTGGGAATAAGGATGGAATATTCACCAGAATTTGTTATGAAAATAACATTCCTTTAATTGAGGTTGAAAAAACGATCGATGCCCTCGAGCCCTTTAAACAAGCTTTCAAATCCATTAGCCAAGATGGTATTGATTGTCTAGATAACATTGAATAGTCAACAAAGTCATATTGTAGGGTCCGTTCCCCGAACGGACTTGATATAAACGAAGGATTTTGAAAAAAGAGCAAAGGGTAAAGCGCAAATTTAAACTTAGATCCTGTTCCCCTAATTGACCTTTTTTAAACACTCTTTATTCTTGTGGCTTTATGCTTCACGATTTATATTTTTACGAGTTATTTGCCTAATATTCGAGACATTCAAGAAATTCAAATAGAGGTATAAATTGCCCGAGTACTTGATTTTCTTCTTTATGGTTGCCATTTTTGTCCTGCTGGCGATGTTTTTGAAGCTTCCTATTGGCGTTTCTCTTGCTTTTTCGGCCCTTGCCGGTTCTCTCCTTGGAGGGGAGGGAATCTCTATCCGGCACCTCGTCGAAGGAAGTTTTGGCTATTTTGACACCATTCTTATCATTGTCACAGCCATGATCTTCATGAAGGTCCTTCAAGCTTCAGGCATCCTGGATACTGTCACTTCTCTTTTATTGAAAACTTTCTATAAGAGAAAATTCTCACTTCTATTGACTGTTATGGTATTGATCATGTTTCCTGGGATGATCACAGGTTCTTCCACTATAGCTGTCCTCAGCACAGGAGCTCTTGTGGCACCTGTACTGATAAAGCTAGGGCTTTCCAAAATCAAAACCGCAGCCTTGATAGCGATGGGAGGCATCCTGGGCATGATAGCCCCTCCAGTAAATATATTGGTTATGATCATGGGAGGAGGGGTAGATATGCCATATGTCGGGCTTACAATTCCCCTGCTGATAATCGTTATTCCCCTCGCTATTGTTATTTCCCTTTGGCTTGGATATAAAGAAATAAAGATCATCGGTTACAATCAAATGCAAGCCATTCTTCCCAAATCTTATTCCCAAAAATACGGCCTGCGGCTTTATCTTCCGCTTATCACGGTCCTCGCCTTAATGGTCGCCCAAAGTTTTTTTGTGAGGTTCATGCCCGATATAGGAATCCCTTTGATTTTTCTTTTAGGAAGCTTGATAGGTATTTTCTGCGGCCGGCCTTTCAATTTTTTCAAAATCACTCAGGAAGCCATAAAGGAGGCAATGCCTATTCTCAGCATTTTGGTAGGAGTCGGGATGTTCATCCAAATCATGACATTAACTGGCGGTAGGGGTTGGACGGTTATGTCCTTTCTTTCCTTACCTCCTGTACTTCTTTATTTAGGAATAGCAGTGAGCATGCCTTTATTCGGAGCCGTCTCTGCCTTTGGCTCAGCTTCTATCCTGGGAGTCCCATTTATTCTAACCATGATAGACAAGAATGCTATCCTAACCTCCTCTGCTCTTTCTGCCGTGGCCGGCCTAGGAGACCTCATGCCTCCAACTGCTTTAGCTGGCATTTTTGCTGCTCAGGTAGTAGGGGAAGCCAATTATTTCAAAGTCCTCCGTCATTGTCTCATTCCAGCTCTTTTCGAGCTTTCAATGGGGATAGGGGTATTACTCCTAGCTCCTTTATTGGATAAAATTATATAAAAAGATGAAACAAATCATTTATCATTTTGTCATCATTTATCTGACGATAAATTTCATCTGGTACCTAATGCGCGAAAAAAAATTCTTGAACCAACTCAGTGCTGCAATCGTCCTGATCATGTTTCTCCTGAGGCTTTTCCTGATTAAATAAATTATGAGTAAATTAAAGGGGAACTTTATTTCAGGGCTTTTTCTTTTTCTCTTTACTACTGTACTTTGCCTCCTCTCTGCCTTCCAATTTATAAGCATGCACAAAAAAGAAGCCATTTATCCAAGTAAATGGCTCTCTACAAAAAAAATGTTAAGCTCTTATTTTCCAGAGTTGAAAGATACTCCTGGAGATACGGAAGTTTTCCTCTATCAGGGCCAAGAAGAAGGAGGAAATATTCTGATTTTAGGAGGAACACATCCCAATGAACCAGCTGGCTTTGTAACAGCGGTGCTTCTCATCGAAAATATTCGCGTCACTCGAGGAAAACTCATCATCATTCCTCGGGCAAATAACAGCGGATTCACCCATAACGACCCTCAAGAAGGAAATCCACAGCGTTTTTTCCTTGAAACTTCTGGAGGCAGAAGAGAGTTTCGCTATGGCTCCCGTCTCACTAACCCTGTACATCAATGGCCGGATCCAGCTCTTTATATCAACCCTGCAGGACAAAAGATCTCTGGAATTGAAACTCGAAATCTAAACCGTTGCTTTCCGGGTAAGAATAAGGGATATCTAACAGAGAAGATTGCTTTTGGAATCATGGAGCTTATCAAAAAAGAGAAAATTGATCTAGGAATTGACCTCCATGAGGCAGCTCCAGAATATCCTGTAATAAACGCTATTGTCTTCCATGATAACAGCGCGGAACTCGCTGCCTTATCCCAAATGGAGCTCCAACTGGAAGGCTTTGAATTTCGCTTGGAAGCTTCTCCTCCGAACCTTCGAGGCTTGAGTCACCGAGAATGGGGAGATGAGGCTCATATTCAAGCCGTTTTGCTCGAAACCGCCAATGCTTCCCACGGAAGGCTCAAAGGAAAACCTTCTCCTTCTTTGATTGTGGATGGAAAAGATAAAAATTACACTAAGGCCGCCCGTCTTGGACTCCTTTTCGTTCCCTATGGCGAAGAAGGAATCCCTCTTAAACAAAGAGTGGCCCGTCACTTAGCTTCTATAAGTGCACTCCTCGCCAGCCTTAATGAGCTTGATCCCAAGAAAAAAATCGAAATTGATAACGTTCCTTCTCCTTTACAAGTTCAGGAGAATGGAATAGGATTTTTCCTCACCCCTCTAAAAAGAAGCTAAGTCAAGATTTTATATGTATTTAGGATTGACAAAGAAGCTCTAACTAATATAATATAATCAATTATCTTAATTCCAAAAAAATGGAAATCATAATAGCAAAAAACTCTGGACTGTGTTATGGAGTCAAAAGAGCACTTAAAATAGCAAAACAGACAAGGCTTCAAAAAAACGACCAGGTTTTCACATTAGGCGACCTAATCCACAATCCTCAGGTTATAACAGATTTGAAAAAACTAGGAATTCACTCTGTTGACAATATGAATGCGATAAAGGTAGGAACTGTGATTATTCGAAGCCATGGAGTCTCTCCCGAAATATACAGAATGTTGGAGAAGAAACAAATTGAAATTGTCGACGCCACCTGTCCTATCGTCAAGAAAATTCAAAAATTGGTCGCAAGTTTAGCCGAGGAAGAGGAAGAAATCATCATTGTCGGCAACAAGGAACATCCAGAAATAAAAGGCCTTATAGGATTCAGCAAGGGAAAAGGGACTATTTTAGAAAATGAGAAACAGGTCAGAAATCTGCCTCTAAAAAAAAGGAGGGTTGTTCTTGCCCAATCCACTCAAGATTTATATCTTTTTGAAAAAGTTGTCGCTTCGCTTATCGAGAAAACAGAGGAATTAAAAGTTTATAACACCATCTGTCACTCAACTCAAACTCGACAAAAATCAACTTCCAAACTTGCCTCTTCTGTAGATACTCTCTTTATTGTAGGAGGAAGGAATAGTTCCAATACTTTCAAACTCTACCAGATTTCAAAAAGAATCTTACCCAACACATTTTTTATCGAAATAGCAGAGCAAATCACACCTCGAATGCTTAAAGGAGCAAAGAAAATTGGCCTCTCAGGGGGCGCATCCACTCCTCCTGAAGCTGTCAAAGAAGCTGTTAAAAAAATCAAAACGAGCTTCGCCCACCAATTTCAAAGGGAGAACATTGTCCAATGTCAGAGATAACAAAAAAATCAGAAAATGAAGAAGAAATTTCATCTGAAGATTATAAAAATCTATTAGAACATTATCAGTTCAATGCCAAAGAATTCACACTTGGGAACATAATCAAAGGTAAGGTTATTAAGGTTACTTCAACCTACGTTCTTGTCGACGTTGGATTTAAGTCCGAAGGCATTATTCCTATCGAAGACTTCATTGAAAACCTAGATTTGAGTGAAATTCATCCAGGAGATGCCGTAGAAGCCGTTTTGGAAAGGAGTGACTTGAAAGAAGGCTATCTCATTCTCTCTAGAAAAAAGGCAGTAGCTCTAAAAGCCTTAAATAATCTAGAAAAGGCTTATCAATACAAAAGCTGGGTACTCGGGAAAATAACCGAAAAAATAAAAACCGGTTACGCCGTTAATGTCGGAATCAATACTTTCTTGCCCGACTCTCATGCCGATATAAGGACAGTTAAAGAACCAGAAAAACTCATAGGAAACAAATACAAATTCAAAGTTATTAAATTCGACAGAAGGAATGAAAATGCCGTTCTTTCCCGAAAACTTTTCCTCCAGGATGAAAAGGAAAAAAGAAAAAGACGAGTTTTCAGCAATCTTACCAGAGGGAAAAAAATAAAAGGGCAGGTCAAATCATTAACAAATTTCGGAGCATTTATTGACTTAGGGGGAGTTGAAGGTCTCCTTCATATTTCAGACATGTCCTGGGGGAAGATAAATCATCCATCAGAAATCTTCCGAGTTGGAGAAGAAACAGAAGTATTGATCCTCGATTTCAAAGAAAAAGAGGAAAGGATCTCCCTTGGCTATAAGCAATTGACCCCTAATCCATGGGAAAATATACAAGAAAAATATAAAATTGGACAAAATGTAAAAGGGAAAGTAGTGAGTCTTGCGGATTTTGGAGCCTTTATTGAACTTGAAAAAGGTGTGGAAGGATTAGTTCATATTTCGGACCTAACCTGGTCCCGGAAGCTTATTCATCCAAAAAAAATTCTATCTCCTGGAGAAGAAGTAACTGTGACTATCCTCGACATTAATCCTTCTAATAAAAGGATTTCTCTTGGCCTTAAACAGATCATTCCCCATCCCTTGGAACTTCTAAGACAAAAGCACAGTCCAGGATCTCGGGTCAAAGGAACCATAACTAACATTACAAATTTTGGTGCATTCATAGAAGTAGAAAAAGGAATTGAAGGACTCATCCATATTTCTGATATATCTTGGGAAAAAATTAGCCATGCTTCCGAGAGACTAAAAGTTGGCCAGGAAGTCGAAGCTATCATCTTAAATATTGATGTAGAAAAACAAAAGTTTTCGTTGGGCATAAAACAATTAGAAGGAGACATATGGGAAGATTTTTTCCAAAGACAAAAGACCGGAGACCTTGTCAAAGTGAAAATCGTTCGCCTCACCAATTTTGGTGCTTTTGTTGAAATAACTCCAGGAATTGAAGGAGTTGTTTTTCTTTCTGAACTTGATGAGAGAAAGATTGAAAATCCCGAAGAGGATTTTTCTTTGGGTGAAGAAAAGATGGCCAAAATCATAAAAATGGATCAAAAAAATAAAAAATTATCGCTCAGCTTCAAACGGGCCCAAATAGAAATGCAAAAATTAGAATATCAAAAATATATGCAGAATCAAAATAATAGACTAACCCTGGGGGACATCATGAGTGACCAGCTTAAAAACATAGTGTCCCAGAAAAAAAACAAAAAGGAGGAAAAAGATGATTAAAGCAGATTTAATCGACAAAATCTCAAAAGAAATGAACATCTCAAAACAAGAAGCAGAAACAGGTGTTAATCTTTTTTTTCAGACAATCAAAGAAGCATTAAAAAAAGGAGAAGAAATAGAATTAAGAGGATTTGGAAGTTTTCGCTTCCGGCATAGAGGGGCTCGGGCAGGAAGAAATCCTCGAACCGGCGAGCCGGTTGAGGTTCCACCAAAAAAAGTTCTCTATTTCAAGCCGAGTAAATTATTGAAAAACATGATTAACAAATAATGGAATATATCACAGCGCCCTGGAGAGAGGAATATGTAAAAAAATTATTTAAGATGAAAGAATGCATTTTTTGCCACGCTCTAAAACAAAAAGATGATGTAAAGGCTTTTATCCTCTTTAGAGGCATTCACAACTTCATTATGCTCAATAAATACCCTTATACTCCCGGACATCTCATGATTGCTCCCTATAAACACATCGCCTCTTTTGAACGAGCCAAAAAGGAATCGACCGATGAAATGGCAGATCTTCTTAAACTGAGCCTCAAGATTTTAACAAAGAACTATCGTCCTCACGGTTTTAACACGGGAATGAATCTTGGTAAGAGTGCAGGTGCAGGAGTTTCCGATCATTATCATCTTCATGTTATACCCCGCTGGATAGGAGATTCAAATTTCATGCCTATCGTAGGCAAGACTAAGATATTCCTAGAGGATCTCAAAATAACTTATAAGAGGCTTCTGCCGCTTTTTTCAAAAGAAAAAAGGCCAATAAAATAGCATTCTTTCTCTGAAGCAAGAAATTAAGCTTACAAATACCTCACAAGGAAAAAAAATGAATTTTGATCTCACAGACGATCAAAAGTTACTCAAAGATATGATCAGAGATTTTGCTCAAAAAGAGATTCGGCCAAAAACGAAAACTTTAGAAAACAATCATGAATTCCCTCGCGAAATTCTTAAAAAACTTGCAACTCTTGGAATATTAGGCATGACCATTCCCACAGAATATGAAGGAGTAAAAACGGATTATCTATCCCTTGTTCTCGCAATCGAAGAGCTCGGGCGAGTTTCCCCTTCTTTGGCTGTGATTGTCAATGTTCATAATTCTCTTTTTTGTTACTCTATCTTGAAGTTTGGAACCGAAAACCAGAAAAAAAAGTACCTTCCTCAAGCAGCAACAGGTAAAATGCTTGGAGCCTTTAGTTTGAGCGAGCCAGGAGCTGGCTCTGATGCAACCAATCTTAAAACAAAGGCAGTGAGGCAAGGGGATATTTTCGTCTTGAATGGAACAAAATCATGGGTCACAAGCGGCAACGATGCAGACGCTTTCATTCTTTTTACTAAAAGCGAGGTCAAACCAGGCATTAATGAAATAAGCGCCTTTATTGTGGAAAAAAAATTTCCAGGAGTGCAAATTTCCAAAATTGAAGATAAGATGGGCCTCCATTCTTCTGTCACGAGCGAAATTTTCTTAGAAGATTGCCAAGTGCCTTCGGAGAATCTACTGGGCGCAGAAGGAAAGGGATCATCTATTGCCTTTCATTGTTTGGATAGATCCAGAATCGGGATTGCTGCTCAAGCTGTCGGCCTCTCCTCACAAGCTCTGGAAGAGGCAGTTAAATATGCGAAACAAAGGCAAGCCTTTAGCAAAAAAATATCTGAATTTCAAGCCATTCAATTCATGATAGCTGACATAGCCACCCTTATAGAGGCAGCTCGATTGCTCACTTACAAAGCCGCTGATCTATACGACAAAGGGAAATCCTTTGGAAAAGAGTCTGCGATGGCCAAGCTTTTTGCTTCAGAGGCCGCCAATAAAATTGTTTATCAGGCCCTTCAAATTCATGGAGGTTACGGATATTCCAGAGAATTCTTTATCGAACAGCTTTACCGAGATGCTAGAGTTCTCTCTCTCTATGAAGGCACTTCTGAAATCCAACGCCTTGTTATCTCTAGATATTTATTAAAAGAAAATTAATTTATTTCCCTATTTTTTTGAGCAGAAATGCTTCCAAACAAGATTGAGGTAAAAAAATGTTAAAAGCAATGCGAAAAAATGTAAAATCTTTGGCTCCTATCCTTTGGATCGTGATAGCTGCCTTTATCATAACCATTTTCGCTGTTTGGGGTGGAGGATTAGGAGAGAAGAAAACAGCAAGCACCATTGCCAGGGTAGGAAAAGAAAAGATTTCGGCTAATCTATACTCTCAAAATTTAAGACAAAGGCTTGAAACGCTAAAAAGGGAGTTCAAGGAACTCAACAGAAACTTTATCCAACAACTCAACATACCCCAGCAAGTTTTAGAACAAATCATCCAGCAATCACTTCTGCTTCAACTGGCTCAAGATATGGGCATAGATGCTACACCTGAGGAAATTCGAGAAAAAATCATGAGCTATCCTGTGTTCCAAAAAGATGGAAAATTTATTGGTTTTGAAGAATATAAAAGAATCTTGGATTGGAATCGGACTCCTGTATCTCAATTCGAACAAAGTCTTAGAAAAGAAATTATAATCGATAAACTGATCAAAGCCCTCACAGCAGGAGTAACCGCCACTGAAGAAGAAATTTGGCAAAATTATAAGAAGAACAACGAAAGCGCTAAATTGGAATACGTCGTCGGGGAGACGGAAAAAATAGAATTGAAAGAAGAGCCACAACCTGAGGAGATTTTGGCTTATTTTGAAGAGAATAAAGAAAAATTCCAAACCCCAGAAAAAAGAGAAGGAGTAATGGTTTTCCTCGAAACTGACGAATTAAAAAATGAAATCGAACTCGAAGACTCAGAAATCGAGAAATATTACAAAGATAACCTGTCACAATTCAAAGAGCCAGAAAGAGTCAAACTCAGCAGAATCTACCTTCCTTATGAAGATAAAGAAAAAGAGCTCGTAGCGGCGGAAGCTAAAAACATTTTGGACAAAATCCAGAAAGGTGAAGATTTTTCTGAACTGGCGAAAAAACATTCAAAGGACGAAAAAGCAAAAGACGGTGGAGACTGGGGTCTTTTTGACTGGAAAAGGTTATCTTCTAAAGAACAGAAAGAAATTGAAAAATTAGCCTCAGGAGAAAATTCTGATCTTATAGAGCTCGAAGATGGTGTTTCTCTTCTTAAAATCACAGAAAAAAAGCCTTCTCTGGCAAAGCCCCTTTCAGACGTTAAAGAAAGAATTACAACCATCCTCAAAGATCAAAAAGCCCGAGAGTTAGCAGATAAGAAAATCTCTAACCTCGAAAAAGGGGCGCGAAAAGAGAAAAGTGTGGACATAGCAGCCCAAAAAATCGGATTAAAGATAAGACAAACCGGTCTTCTTGAAGAGGGCCAAGAAATAGAAGACATAGACCCCTCTGGTTCTATCAGCCAAACTCTCTTCAAACTCAAGGAAAAGGAGATTTCTTCTCTTGTTTATACGTACAAAGGTATCGGCGTTGTCCAACTCAAAAAGATCGTCTCTTCTCACCAGGGAAATTTCGAAGAAGTCAAAGATGAAGTCAAGAAGGAATTTCTAGCCAAAAAGAAGAAAGAAAAAGTTTTTGAAAGGATGGAAAAAGCAAGATCAGAACTTAAAAGGAAAGACCTTGAAAATTTAGCAGAAAAATACGACCTTGCATACAATACCGCAGAGGAACACATACGAGGACAGTATTTGGGTATTATCGGAGAAAACTCAGAGGTCGACCGCCTCGCCTTTTCTCTTCCTTTAGAACAGCCGAGTGAACCTGTTGAATTTGAAAAAGGCTATGTCTTGATAAGAATCTTAGGTAGAAAAGAAGTCACACGCCAAGATTTCAAAGAAAGCAAAAAAAAGGAAAAAGATAATTTTCTTGAAGCAAAAAAGAGCAAATTTCTTCAATCTTATATGTACAAATTGAGAGCGGAGAAAGGAGTGAAGATAAAATACGAACTTTTTCTTAAAATCAATGCTGATATACTGTCTCGCTTTGAAGGAGAATAATAAAAGGAAAAAACATAGACATTACATTTTCCCACTTTACGTTTTATCTTAGACAAGCTTAAAATATGCGAAATGCTAACAAATAGGGAAAATGAACAATCTCTATAAAGCTGCGGAAAAAGCCATTAAGCAATCCCTCCGCCTGCGCAAAGGGGAAAGATTCCTGCTTGTTACAGATAAACAGAAAATGGAGATAGCTGAAGCTCTCGCTTATTGGGCCAAAGAGCGTGGAGCCGAAACAACAACCTATCTCATGACAGAGACCTTAAGACCTATCACACAACCAACACGCCTCTTTAAGGAAATGGCTAAAAAGGCCGAAATTATAGCTTATATGCTTGACTCGAGGATCGAAGAAAAACCTTTCAGAGGATACATGGTGAAGGTCGGCATGGAAAACAGCCGCATCTGTATGATGCCTGGTCTTACGAAAGATATGATGGAACGCCTTGTGAATATCGATTTTGCGAAGATGGATGCTTTCGCAAAAAAAGCGATAAAAGCTTTAAAAGATGCAGATTGTGTTCTTGTGGAGAATCCGGAAGGAACAAAGATTGAATTCAGCGTGAAGGGAAGGAAATGGGCCAATGATAACGGCGATATAAGCCGCAAAGGATATCATGGAAACCTCCCGGCTGGAGAGTGCTTCACAGCACCGGTGGAGGACACCTTTAGCGGAAAACTGGTCATCAGCCTCATCGACGATAATCTGGGCCACGGAGTAATGGAGTTTGAAAAAGGGAGACTTGTGAAATTCAAGGGAAATGGCGTAGAGGCTATCGTTAAAAACATCGGCAAAGATGAAACAGGTCTCATCATCGGGGAGTTTGGCATTGGGACAAATCCTCAGGCCCGGATCACATCTAACATGCTGGAAGCAGAAAAAGCTTTTGGGACAGCCCATTTTGCGATCGGAGACTCCTACGGTCTGGGTCGCAACAGAAGTCCACATCACTATGATGCTCTGGTGAATAAAGTCACGATTAGAGCTAAAGGGAAATATATCGTAAAAGATGGGAAATTTCTTATTTAACTTAACCCTTTACGAATATTTTCAGCGAAAAGGTCTTTAACTCTTCTCTCCATCGCCTCTCTGAACCTGTTTACAACATCCGAAAATTCTTCTTCAATATAATCTGTTATATACATCGGCTTCCCGACATTGACTCTTATTTTCGCTGGAATGAGAAAAGGAGCATGCGTTCCAAAGAAAGCTATTGGGGTGACAGGAACTTTGATTCCTTCCTTTCGAAACAAATTATAAGAAATGATCGAAACCCCTCCCCTAAAAGAGCTCACATAAGGATGGAGACTCCCTTTCATGATCCTGCCTCGGCCCTGGAGGGCAATGAAGACTCTTCCTTTTCTTAGATAATCTTGGCAGGTTCTTATAGCCAGCCTCTTTTTCTGGTATAAATCCACAGGAATTGTTCCTACTTTATTGATGTTGGTCGAAATATAGTTAACTATATAGGATTTCAAAGGAATAATGAGAAGTTCCAAAAAAGGAGCAAGGTTTTTAAAATGACGACGAAGATGCTTCTTGATGAGAAAATTGAATTCCTCTTTATTAAATATCATATTGTTTGCTGTAAAAAAAAACGGCCGAGGGACTATCTTGAACAGAGTCGCTATATCTTTAAAAGTTCCAATGTGGTTGCCGACAATGATGTTCGGCCCTGATTTTATAAAATTTTCCTCCCCTTTAATCACAATCTTTTTTCCCAGAAGAGCAAAATTGCTTAGGCGTCTTATCACAGGCTCCATTCTTTTTATTTCTTCTTCAAAGGCAACCATTTCAATCGTTCCAATTTCTTATTTTAAGCTAATTCTACTAAAAATTCAAAAGCTTCTTTTGGAGTTAGGCCTCTATAATCCTATTGAAAATATAAACAAGTCATGATAATTTAACCCTTAATATAGACAAAAAAATCATAATCGGTTTTTTGGGAGGAGGAAAAGATGATCTTTTTGATCCAGAATGGAAATATTTTTGCGCCCATGCCATTAGGCAAGAGAGATGTTTTGATTTTAGGGAATAAAATTGGAGCTATCAGCCAACCCGGGGAAATTAAGATTGGAGGAGTCAATGTCCAAACCATAGATGCCTCAGAAAAGATCATAACTCCTGGATTCATTGATAGCCACGTTCATCTATTAGGCGGAGGGGGAGAAGGAGGACCAGCTACAAGGGCTCCTGAAATCACTGTAGAAGACATCCTTTCAAGTGGCGTTTCAACAGTCATCGGCTGCCTGGGTACAGATGGAACAACACGGCATATGGAATCGCTCCTAGCTAAGGCAAGGGGTCTTGAAGAAGAAGGAATCACGACCTATATCTTTTCGGGATCCTATGAGATTCCTGTGGTCACAATCACAGGAAGTGTTCGTTCCGATCTTATTCTCATCGAAAAAGTCATCGGATCGGGAGAAATAGCTATCTCTGATCATCGTTCATCCCAGCCCACTTTCGAAGAGATTGCCCGCTTGGCCGCAGAGTGTCGTGTTGGAGGAATGTTGGGAGGAAAAGCAGGTGTTCTTCACCTTCACCTCGGCGATGGCCACCGTAAATTAGAAATGCTTTTCAGGCTGATCAAAGAAACAGAAATTCCTCCTACACAAGTCATCCCCACCCATGTCAACCGCAATCCTCAACTCCTTGAAGAAGCCATTACCTTCGTTAATCAGGGAGGGTATGTCGATTTAACGGCTGGTATTGATCCTGAACCTAAAGATAACGGCGAGACAAGCATCGCTGCCGCAATCCGCCTATTCCTCGAAAAAAAAGTTCCTCTTACCCATATCACAATAAGTTCTGACAGCAACGGAAGTCTCCCGGTTTTTGACAAAAGGGGAAATCTTGTTGGTCTAACCATCGCAACCCAAAAATCTCTCCTGGAAAACTTTCGATGCTTGATAAAAAAGAATATCTTAAGCTTAGAAGACGCTTTAAAACTATTTTCCACCAATCCTGCACTCTTCTACAAGCTCAAACAAAAAGGAGAAATCAAAGAGGGAAAAGATGCCGACCTCCTATTGTTCGATAAGGATTACAACATAACTGACTTTTTTATCAGTGGACGAAAAATGATAACCGAAGGAAGGCTTGTTTCCAAAGGAATATTCGCTTTAAACCGTAAAACGTAAAGTACAAAAAACAAACTTAACAAAAAAATAAGAAGTAACGTTCTATTTACACCGTAATGAGCAAAATATAAACTGTATAAAACAAGAGAAATTTAAAATAAAAAGGAATAAACAATGAAAGAAACGTCAAAAAATAAAACAAAAAGGACTAAAGAGCCCGGACTTGCCATCGCCCTGATACCTCTGATAGCTATGGGTCTTCTTCTAGGGGTGGGCTACGGCATGTACAAAATCAGGCCTCAGGTCCTCCTCGTCGCAGCTGCTTTTATTACAGGATGTTTAGGTCTTTTTTTGCGTTTTAAATGGCACGAGATGGAAAGAGGAATCGTCGACAGCATCCACAAAGCCATGCCAGCTATCTTGATTATGATCTGTGTCGGTATCCTAATCGGATCATGGATCGCTAGCGGCACAATTCCGATGATAATCTATTACGGACTGAAACTCATAGCTCCAAAATTTTTCCTGGTTACAGCTTGTTTTGTCTGCTCCCTCAC
>Ga0114920_10000323_pt1 | contig 20820 bp, 19 predicted proteins | sample ChitaG_FD_88683 | JGI IMG/M metagenome (GOLD analysis project Ga0114920, IMG submission 88683) | Deep subsurface microbial communities from South Pacific Ocean to uncover new lineages of life (NeLLi) - Chile_00310 metaG | ecosystem: Environmental > Aquatic > Marine > Oceanic > Sediment ...
AAGCCGCCGGCAGGCTGTTCAAAGAAGAGACCTACGAGCACAACTATCCGTTCTGCTGGCGATGTGACTCGCCACTGATTTATATAGCACGGCAGTCATGGTATATCAAGACCACTCAGTTCAAGGAGCAGTTGATCAAGAACAACAACCTGATCAACTGGTATCCCGACGAAATCCGCACCGGACGCATGCTCAACTGGCTGGAAAACAACGTTGACTGGGCACTCTCCCGTGAACGGTTCTGGGGCACACCTCTGCCGATCTGGATATGTGACGACGAGACCTGCGGCAGGATGCGCGCCGTCGGATCCATTGCGCAGCTCAGGGATGAAGGCGTCGATGTTCCACAGGAGCTCGACCTGCATAAACCGTTCATGGACACGCTCAAGCTGCGCTGTGAGTGTGGCGGGACGATGACACGCGTGCCGGAACTGATCGATTGCTGGTTTGATTCCGGTGCCATGCCCTACGCCCAGTGGCATTATCCGTTTGAGAACAAGGAACTGTTCGAGCGGAAATACCCGGCGGAGTTTATCTCCGAGGCGGTCGATCAGACACGGGGCTGGTTTTATTCTCTTCTGGCCATTTCCACCATGCTGTTTGATAAGCCGCCGTTCAAGAATGTTATCGTATTGGAGTTCATTCTTGACAAAGAGGGCAAGAAGATGTCCAAGCACAAAGGGAATGTGGTCGACCCGTTCACGACAGTCGACAAGTTCGGCGCCGACCCGGTACGCTGGTATCTGGTTGCCAACGCCAGTCCCTGGGTGCCGACGCGGTTTGACCCGAACGGCCTGACCGAGGTTGTGCGCAAGTATTTCGATACGCTTCGCAACACGTACTCCTTCTTCGCCATATACGCCAATATCGACGATGTCGCCGGGCAGGCCGAGAAGGCCAACCAGTCAGTCGAAAAGTACCTTGAGGCCAGGGCCGGGGAGCCTGAACGGTTTGACCTGTGGATCATGTCAAAGTATAACAGCCTGGTGAAAGATGTGGTCGAGAGCTTCGATCGGTACGAAGTTACCCGGCCGGTGCGCGCTATACAGCATTTTGTAATCGAAGAACTCTCCAATTGGTATGTGCGCAGCAATCGCCGCCGTTTCTGGGCCAAAGCCGATGATCCTTCCAAGATGCGGGCATATCTCACGCTCTATCGCATACTGGAGGGGGTCTGCCGCCTGAGTGCGCCCGTGTCGCCGTTCATCTCGGAACTGATCTGGACGGAGCTGCACGGTGAGAATCGAGAGAAGCACGGCGCGCCGCTGTCGGTGCATATGACCGCCTATCCGAAGGCTGTCGAGTCACAAATTGACATCGCTCTCGAGGAAGCGATGGACATGACCGAAAGGGTTATCTCTCTGGGACGAGCGGCACGCTCGCGAATGAATCTCAAGGTTCGCCAGCCACTCTCTCTCCTCATTGTTGGCCTACCATCAAAGCGCAGCCGCGAACAGATTGATCCTTTTGTAGGAATCATGAAGGATGAATTAAATATCAAACAGGTTCAGACTGCTCCGAACCTTGACGAGTATATCAGCTACACCGCCAGATTGAATTTCCGCACCGCAGGCCAAAAATTGGGCAAGAATACAAAAGCGGCAGCAAGCGCCCTTGAAGAGCTTGACTCTGCCACCGTAAAACAGTTCGTTCAGACAAAAGAGATCCAGATCGACCTTGACGGTGCCGGCAGAATAACCCTGACACCACAGGAGATTGAAGTAATCAAGATCGAGAAGGAAGGTTATGCTGTCGAAAGTGACAGTCAGGTAGCGGTTGCCCTTGAGACAAAACTCACCGAGGAACTGCTGGATGAGGGGTTCGCACGGGAAATGGTGAACAAGATTCAGAACATGCGCAAGGCCTCCGGCCTCGAGGTGACGGATCAGATCCGTATTCTGGTTAGTTCGACGGAGCGTCTGAAATCGGCAGCATCAAAGCATGGAGAGTTTATCCGTCGGGAGACGCTGGCCGAAACAATGGAGTTTACCGGGGCAGACATGGTTGACAGCGGCACCGAATGGAATATTAATGGAGAGAAAGCCGCCATAGCGGTTGTAAAGGTCTGACGAGGAGGACACATGAAAGAGTCCGACCTGAAGAAATATGAAGCCATGCTGTTAAGCAAGAAGGCGGAACTGCTCCATGAAATGGGGTATGTAACCGATGCCCACGGTGGCACGACGCTGAAAGAAGCAACCGGTGACCTTTCCTCCCACTCTTATCATATGGCTGACCAGGGGACTGACCACATGGAACGCGAGATGGCGTTCATGGTCTCCTCCAAATCCGGCCGCCTGATCTACCACATAGACGAGGCCCTGCGACGAATCAAAGACGGCACTTTTGGCATATGTGAGACCTGCGGCAAGCAAATAAGCGCCAGTCGGCTTCAGGCGGTCCCGCATGCCAGGATGTGCATACAGTGCAAGTCAGCAGAAGAGGAAAAGAAAACTGGTCGAAGGTAAGTTGAAAACGCTGTTCTGGCCGATCTCTATTGCTGCCGTCGTTATAATCTGTGACCAGGTTACCAAGTGCTGGGCAGTCGCTGTTCTGACCGATCAGCCCTCCCTCCAAGTCATCGGCGACTTTGTCATGCTGACACTTATCTACAACGAAGGTGGTGCAATGGGAACCAATCTCGGTGCCTCCGGTTACTACCTCGCTGTTTCTGTTATCATCCTGCCACTTCTGTTTTACTATGTGTACTGCCACCGCCATGACTCATCACTTACCTGGCCCCTGGCATTCATCACCGGTGGCGCCATCGGTAACCTCATCGACAGGATCCGACTCGGTCGGGTGATCGACTTTATAGATATGGATTTCTTTAACATCAACTTTCTCGGACATCGACTGGAGCGTTGGTGGACATTTAACCTTGCCGATGCCTGCATCAGCGTAGCTATTGTCTATCTTATGGCAAGATTGTTCCTTGTTCGCCCTCAAAAGAGGTCAGAAGCACATGTCCTGAAGCAGGCCGACTCCTTCCCAACAGACGAACCTCAGTCACCACAACGCCCCAACAGCAGATCCACGCCGACTTTATAGCATCTCATATTCCCCTTTCGATTCCGTACCGAATGCTTATATTGACCCACGTGACGACAAGAAAAACGGATTCAGGTGTGCGAGCCTTGCGGGGGTTGACACGGGACAGTATTTATACGGCAACAGCCAAGCGTATCGCCCAAAGGCCGTCTGCTTCTCCCAGACGCCAGTCGCATACTGTATCTGAACTGACACACAGGCCAGGAGATATCACAGCTGACCTGCCAGCAAGAGGCAAGTATGCTTAATCAAGACGCTGTTCGGCATGCCCTTACCGCAGTACAGGACCCCGAACTGAAAAAGCCGCTGAGCGAGCTTGACATGATCAAGTTCATTGATATCACTGACGGCCACGTGACTGTCGGGATCGCTCTAACAGTCCCGGGCTGCCCCTTTAAGGACAAGATCCACTCTGATATCACCGCCGCAATTTCAGGTTTGCCGGATGTCAGGTCAGTGAAGGTTGAGTTTGATGCTATGACTCCAGAGCAGGTTGATCGCCTAAAACAAAAACTCGGCATCAGCCGGACACCGATAGAAGAACCTCTGTCAATCACTAGGGCTGCCAAACGGTTTATTGCTGTTGCCTCCGGCAAGGGAGGTGTCGGCAAATCGACCGTAACATCGAACCTTGCTGTGGCGCTGGCCCGCCTGGGCTATAAAGTGGGGGTTTTGGATGCTGATGTTTATGGTTTTTCTATCCCGCGCATGCTGGGTGTAGCCGGTCAGCCGGCTTTCGTCGATGGCAAAATAATCCCGTTGAGCAAGGGGGATAACCTGCAGGTTGTCTCAATGGGCTTTTTTGTCAGCGAGGATGAACCGGTCGTATGGCGCGGACCGCTTCTCCACAAGGCCATAAATCAGTTTCTCTCTGACGTGAACTGGGTTGACCTTGACTACCTCTTTCTTGATCTGCCCCCCGGTACGGGAGATGTACCACTAACCATAGCTCAGTCGATCCCAACCGCTGAGCTGCTGGTAGTAACTACACCCCAGGCAACTGCCACCCACGTCGCCGGTCGAGTGGCCAGGCTGGCAGAGAAGACAAATCTGAAAGTGATTGGGGTGATAGAGAATATGTCATATCTTGAGAACGAATCCGGGCGAGAGTATATTTTCGGCAGAGACGGCGGTAAGCAACTGGCAGACAGGCTGCACATAGAACTTCTTGGAGAAATTCCTCTTATGCAATCCATCAGAGAAGGCGCTGACACGGGTCACCCGGTTGCCATTGACGGCACTGCCGAACAAATCTCGCTCTTTGAAGCGATCGCACGAGCGATCGTGAATATTGATCCGCGTTAACCTTTTGTCTGGAATGGCTATCTTCTATGTTAGAAATTTATTCCTCATTCTTCGGCGGTTTCTTCCCCGTCGGCCCTGCTTTTCCCCCTGCATAAGAGACCATACAACAAGCGCTTCAAGATTTGTCCAATTAATTGCCCCAGTCACCTTGACGCTGACATTATCAGTAGATATTTATGACTGTGAATTCCACTAATTCTTATAATGTTGAAGGTTTGTGAGTAACCCTGGCGTGGTTTTGCTACTTTGTTGCCCGACTACGGCTTAGAAATTCCAACAAGACGATGTATTGTTGACAGGTGTGTGGACAATACCGGCGGAGGTGCCCTAATCGCTTTGCAATTACTATGTTACAACTGAATTACGCATGCGGTACAAAAGTGAATAAAAAAGAGCGGGGTATATTGATATTGTGGAACAAGTAACGAACTCACAACAATGGAATGACTGCCTGACATACATGGCGCGACGCTGCAAGTTGCAGTCATTCAACACGTGGCTTAAACCGACCCGAGGGGAGATGGGCGGCGACAGAACATTCAAGGTTGCGGTCCCAAACCAGTTTGTCGCAGATTGGATTGACGACCATTTCCGCGAATTGATGGATGAGGCATTCCAGGAAGTTCTCGGCGCCAAACACGAGATTATCTATGTCATCACCAACCAGAATGAACCGGAGAATCAGGCTGAACTTCCACTTGAGACACACAGCGAAGTTGACCATCCACGCCCCGCATCCGGCAACAACCACAACCTGAACGAGCGATACTCATTCGATTCCCTGGTGGTGGGCGATTTTAATCAGTTTGCCTGCGCCGCTTCAACGGCTGTCGGCGAGGCACCCGGCATGACGAAATACAACCCTCTATACATTTATGGCGGCACAGGTCTGGGGAAGACGCACATCGCCCAGGCTATCGGTAACCGAATCCTTGAATTCTTTCCCGAAAAGCGTATCATGTACGCCACATCCGAGAAGTTTACCTCCGATTTTATTTCCTCTATCTCTGACCGCTCTATATCCAGCTTCACGCGTCTATACCGGGACGTTGATGTGTTGATTATAGACGATATTCAATTCTTCACGGGTAAAGAAGGAACACAAGAGCAGTTCTTCCACACTTTTAATGCTCTCTATCACACCGGTAAGCAGATAGTATTGACCTCTGACCGACCGCCCAGGGAAATACGGGGCCTTGAGGAACGGCTGCTCTCACGTTTCTCCTGGGGCCTTGTAACGGACCTCCAATCGCCAGACCTTGAGAACCGAACCGCTATCCTTTATAAGAAACTTAACTCAGAAGGGACCGCACTACCGGACCCCGTGGTCAGATACATCGCTGATAACGTTACCACCAACATACGCGAACTGGAGGGAGCGCTGATCCGTGTTCTTGCATATGCCGCGCTCAAGAGAGTGGAAGTTAACCTGGAGATGGCACAGAAGGTCCTGGTTGATACAATATCGATCCAGAGAAGGCACTTGACCATAAAGGTAATCCAGAAAAAGACAGCTGAACATTTTGACATTGACGTATTAATGATGACCGCAAAAAAAAAGACGGCCAATATCGCTCTTGCCCGTCAGGTAGCAATGTACCTGTCACGATCTCTAACTGATAATTCCCTCAAGGTTATTGGGGGTGCTTTTGGCGGCCGCGATCACTCTACGGTTATTCATGCCTGTGATCTTATATCTAAGCGCATGGCTGGTAATGGTAGTTTCAGACAAAGAATTGACGAAATCTCAGCAACTTTATTATATTGATAGAATGTGATTAGTTTGTGTACTGCATGTCTATAAAAAACTACTTCTCTCGCCAATGTGGATATTTGGGTGTTTTTGTGGGTAGTTGGATGTTCTTGTTGTGGACAAAGAAATACTTTATATATTTATTAAATAGCTACTATACATATAGTAATAGACGTGAATACCTGGCAACGTCCCATTTACCCACATTTCAACATGGCCTATTAATAAAATTGTGTTATATATAAAGCTTAAGAATTATAACCGGGTGTGGAGAAAAAAAGCAGGAGAAAATATATATGAAGTTCTCACTTCCTAAATCAAGACTTGCTGATTCGTTGCAGTCTATCTTACAGGTAGTGCCAACGAAATCAACACTACCAATACTGACAAACATACTGATTGAAGTACTTGATCGTAAGTTGAAAGTTTCAGCTACCGACCTGGATATGTCTATCACCACAACCCTAGAATGTGAAGTGGTGAAAAAGGGAGCTGTTGCCCTTCCGGGACGCATTCTTTTTGAGATTATTCGTGAACTACCTGAGACAGAGATCAAGATTGAAGCAGTTAACTCACGGGTAGAAATAAAAATACCCAACGGATCATATAAAATTTCTACCGTTTCGCCGGACGATTTTCCAAAACTCCCGGCAGTAAACACGAAAAAAGAAATTCGTATAGCCAGCAGCGACCTTATAAAGATGGTTCAAAAGACGACATTTGCATGCTCCACGGACGAGACGCGGCCGGCCTTAAACGGGATACTCTGGCAGACAAAAGGGGAGCGCATGAGAATGGTGGCGACGGACGGGCATCGCCTGGCAAGGGTAACTATTGACAACCCAAAACTTAAGGGTGTCAGTGAGGATGTGATAATACCACCTAAAATTCTAAATCTCATCCCAAAGTTTATAGAGAGTGGACAGAAGGAGATTGGTGTCATATTTGGCGAGAATAACATCATCTTCAATCTGGGCAAAACGGTGCTGATATCACGGCTAATAGAGGGTCCTTATCCAAACTTTGAGCAGGTTATTCCAAGTGAGAACGATAAAAGAGCCACGGTATCGCGTGAGCAGTTAAGCAGGGCAGTGCGACGGGTTTCAATTCTATCGAACGCTCTTACACACCAGGTAAAATTTGATCTTAAAAAATCATCACTAACGCTCTCCACCAGCAATGCTGACGTTGGCGGTGAGGGTCGAGAGTCTGTTGAATGTGATTTCCAGGGAGAGGCAATAGAATTGGGGTACAACGCCGCGTACATATCCGATATCCTTTCAAAGATTGACAGCGAAGAGGTTATCTTCGAATTCTCATCAGCAGTTGCGGCTGGACTTGTGTACAGTACTGACCAACCAAAGGAGGATTTCCTCTGTCTGATTATGCCCCTCCGTCTGGCAGAGTGACCAGGGGGCTGTAGTATACAAAAGACAGTGGATACTGTATCTGCTGTTTTTTGTGTCAGGTTGAGCATGATACTGAAATCGCTCTCCATTACGAATTTCCGCAACATATCGTCACTTGTACTGTCTCCCTCTGCGGGGGTGAATATCTTTTTTGGTGGCAACGGATCAGGCAAGACAAACCTATTGGAAGCCCTCTTCATGCTCTGCCTTGGTCGCTCACAGCGAGGGGCGCCAGACGCTGTTGTAGTAAATAAGGACTGTGATGTTTACCGCCTTGAGGGGACAATAGAGGCCGGCGGCATGTCTCACAGGCTTGCGGTCGCATTCCAGAAGGGTGACAGGAAAAAAGTAACGCTCGGCGGCGTTCAGGTGACACTGGCTGACCTTTACGAGCAATTCTGTGCCGTCGCGGCCGGCCCCGAAGACAATCAAGTTCTTGCCGGCCCTCCATCGGTACGGCGAACTTTTCTGGATGTGTACCTATCACAACACACACGAAGTTATCTTAGCAACCTCTCTCACTATCAGAGAGTCCTAACCCAAAAGAATGCGGCCCTCAAAAGAGAGATGGAAACCTCCCCCTTCGATCCGCAACTCGTTGATTACGGCGCAAGTATTATACATGCACGTTGCGCCTTTCTCGAGTCACTCAAGAGACTGGCTACCAGCTATTATAAGGAGATATCAGGGGGTGAAAGCCTGGATGTAATCTACGACCCCTCGGTTCCTCTGGATGATACACGTGAGAGTGTAGATAAAATTACGAGCGTGTTCCATGACAAGCTGTATGCATATGCGGATCGGGAACGAAGAGCGCAGGTTTCTCTGGTCGGTCCGCACCGGGACGAGATCATATTTGAAATCAATGGGTACCCGGCACGCACATACGGTTCGCAGGGGCAATGGCGCACTGCAGCGATTTCACTCAAGCTGGCTGTCTATCACATACTCAAGGACAAACGCGGGATGCCACCACTCTTGCTGCTCGACGAGATCTTCACCGAGCTTGACGTAGGCCGTGTCGAAGTATTGATTGACGCCTTCGAGGGCTTCTCTCAACTCTTCCTCACGACTGCACTGGAACCACCACAGAGGTTGAGGGAGGCAGGGCAAATCTTTCAAGTAGTGGACGGCTGTGTTGAGGAGATTGTATAAGTGTCCGGTCTGGTACTTAAGGGTGTGTTCAAGTCGTTCGAAGATACACTGGTACTCGATAATATCTCTTTCGAGTTGGCCTCAGGTGAGTTGCTGGTACTTCTGGGACCGTCCGGATGCGGCAAGACGACCCTTCTTCGGGTTGTCGCGGGACTGGAGGAAGCGGATACGGGGGAAATATACATCGGCAACCACAGGGTGGAGCGTCTTCGCCCACGTGACAGGAATGTGGCGTTAGTGTTTCAAAACTATTCTCTCTACCCTCACATGTCCGTCGAGAAAAACCTGGCGTTCCCGCTCAAAGTAAGCGGCCTGTCAAGAGCGGAGATCAGGCAGCGGGTGACAAAAACGGCGGCGATGCTTGGCCTGGGCGACAGGCTGAACGACAAACCCGGTCAGCTCTCGGGCGGACAGCGGCAGCGGGTGGCGCTTGGCAGGGCAATAATACGTGAGCCGTCGATTTTTCTGCTCGACGAACCCCTTTCCAATCTGGATATGGAGCTACGTGTCCGCATGCGCCAGGAGATTGTCAGGATACAGAAAGAGCTGGGCAGGACAATGGTGCACGTGACACATGATCAGTCCGAGGCGTTGACGATGGCTGACCGCATCGCACTCATGAATAACGGTCACATTGAGCAGATTGGCACGCCGGAAGAGTTGTACAAAAGGCCTGTCAGCCGTTTTGTCGCAGAATTTGTAGGACAGCCAACGATAAATCTGCTAAAGGGAAGAATAGAGGATGGACGGCTGATACCGTTCGGCTTTGAACTTCCCGCTTCTCTGGTTAAGGCAGGGTTTACGCAGCTACTGGTCGGCTTGCGCCCGGAAGCGATAGAACTCTGTGGTGATGGTCCTTTTCTTGGGCGGGTCGTGAGTTGTGAGTATATGGGGGATCATTACACGGCGATAATCTCATTCAAGGAACACAGCCTGACAGTTTCCAATGTGAATTCACCGCTGAACCCCGGGCAGGCGGTCAGGTTCACGTTTGATCCCAAGGCGCTGCTTTTCTTTGATGCAACAACAGGAAGCAGACTGACGCCGCACCCATGAGGATACAGGCTACGACTATCTATCTCTCAGGCAGTGGGGGCAATAGTGTGCAGAACGGATTAGTTACCGAACCCGGTGGCGTCAGCCCTGATCTCTTCGTGAGTGGTAGTCGTCTATTGCGGCGCGAATGGCATTCGGCACCATACTGGAACAGTCCATCTTGTCCGGCGGGATGCCGTCGAGCGCTTTTGAGATGTCTTCTTTTGTGACGGCATAGGCCTCATCAACACTCTTTCCGGTCACCATCACGCTGGCCATTGAACTGGCAGCAATTGCAATTGCATTGCCGAATGTCTGGTGGCTTGCCTCGGTAATCCTGCCGTCGGCTACCCTGATATACATTCGCATAACGTCGCCGGTTGCCGCATCGCCTGCCTGCCCGACTCCGTCGGGGTTCTCGATCTCACCCGTGTTACGCGGATTGAAGAAATGGTCCATGATGGTGTCGTTGTACATGGTGGTATATGATACACAGGAGCTTGGGAATAGGCAATAGTCTATTGGCACTGTGACACACGAATCCGATTTGTGCAAAATGTGATTGACCAGGCAGTACAATAGAGTTAGTCTATTTCTATAATAGGTGGAATATGATAGACGACGAAACGATTAATAGGCTTGTATATGGGCGCTTCGAGCGGACCGACCTAGACTACAAGAAGGACATTGCTTGGGACAAGGAGACCAAATATAGCCTAATCAAAGACGTCATGGCGTTCGCAAACGCCGGTGGTGGCTATATAGTTGTGGGTTGGGACGAGCAACAAGATGAGGAATCTAAGCGCAGAACTGGCGTGACTCCTGGGAATATGGACACTTGGGATGCTACGAAGGTTTGTAAGGACATAAATAACTTCTGTGGCCCCGGCCTAGATGTAGACGTAATTCGGCATGAGGACGACGTCGAAAGTAAGAGGTACGTCATATTGTGTATCCCAAGCCACGGGGACACACCGCATTTGTGCATCAAGGAAAAGCATGATTCGAAACAGCAGCTGGTTCTTCGCCTCGGCGCGCTCTACTTCCGGTCGAAGAACAAGGAGTGTAAGGAGATTTCGGACCCGCATGATTACCGGGAATTGATAGCGAGGTGTCTACGAGCGAGAAAAGAGGAACTCCTGAGAGATTTTAAGGATATCCTCAGTGGGCAGTCATTCGCACCGGTGCGTTCAACTAGGAAAGACCCATTAGCTGAAATGGACAAGCATGCCAAGCTGGCAGAGAAGTACAAACCTAATGGGATTGAGGGTCTGGTGTTTCGGGAGATTGTTTGTTTTTTGGATGGCAGTTGGACATTCGACTCCGATAAGGTCAAAAATGCGTTATCAGTAGCTTGCGTTGACTACAGGGGCTGGCCTTTCGTGTTCTATCTGCCAAACGGTAAGGTGCCACCGCAGTTCGCTAATGACATGATATTTGCGTGTGACAACGAGCAGTGGGAAGGCCGCATTAAATTCGACTACTGGTCCTTTTCCTATGACGGGGCCTTCTACGCAAGTAACCTCACCGATGAATCGATGAAGAACAAACCGGAAATGCTCGATGCAGTGCTACAGGTTAAACTGGTGGGTGAGGCTGTAACAGCTTTAGGGAGGATATATTCTTCTCTTGGTTTGCCGCTAGACACGGAGCTTGAGATAGCCGTCAGGTATTCTCCGTTCACAGGAGTGCGGGTAGGCAGTGTATCGGATTATGCCTCACGCGGCTACAACTCACCGCAGTTTGCCGGTGATTCACTTTCGCATAGGTTTACAGGGAGATTGTCGGAGTTGTGCAACAGTTGTGCCGCAGTCTCAGCGAATATCGTTATGTTATTACTCGCTAAGATGGGATACGATGGTCACATAAAGAAAGTCTATTTGGAGAAGATGGTTAGCGAGCACCTCTCCAAGGGCCGACATATCAATCCCTAGCACAGCTTGGCCCGATATAGTTGAGATCAGTGTTTTATTACCGTCACTTCCCCGGCTGAAATGGTGGTCCGCCTGCCGTCGCGCTCAAGTATCAGGCAGCCGTCAGCGTTGATATCAACCGCCTTGCCCTCGATCACTGTCCTGCCCGATCTGACTTTCACCTCTTGCCCGATGAGAGAAGAATAGCGGCGTATTCTGGGCAGCGATTTTCTCAGGCGGTGCTGCCGATAGCTGTTGTACTGTTTTTCGAACTGAACAAGAAACGACTGAAGTAGCTCCACCCGGTTTACTTTTCGCTTCAGGCAGCGCCTCAGCGAGGTGGCTGTTCTGCGAATCTCTTCGGGGAAGTTGCCGGCGCCATGATTTACATTGATCCCCACACCCACGATCACATAGTTGATCCGATTTCTCTCCGCTGACAGCTCGGTCAGGATGCCGGCTATTTTCTTGCCGCACGCGAGCACGTCATTGGGCCATTTTATCCGTATTTCGCCCGGGCAGTATCCGGAGAGCACATCGGCCAGCGCCACGGCTGTCATAACGGAAATGCCGGGAGCGTTTTCCGGAGGGAATTCCGGTCGAAGGATAATCGAGAGGTATATTCCGGTTCCGGCAGGGGAAAACCATGAACGGCTGAAGCGCCCGCGCCCCCTTGTCTGCTTCTCGGCAGTGACGATTGTACCTTCGGCTGCACCCTGCTCCGCCATTTGAGTTGCTATGTCATTGGTGGACTTGATAGAATTGAATGCCATCACCTGCAAACCGAGCCATCTGGTTTTAAGCTTGTAGGTGATCTCAGTGGCGGTCAGGGCATCGGGTGAGGCGACAAATGTGACTGTTTCTTTGCGCTTCTTCAAACGGTAGTCGTATGATGCCAGGAGCGCCAGCGCTTCTTCTACGGTGTTGCGGTTAACCTTAAGGGATTTCTCCAGTGAGGAGAGCCTGACTGGCTGCCCCGGTCTGCGCCGGATTTTAAGCAGCAGGTCATCGGCAATCGTGTTCAGGATGGCGTCCGGAGTGTCAATCATGTGACAAACAACAGAGAGAAATCAGCTGATGGCGCAGAGTGCGTGATCGCCCCCACTGAGATGTAATCCACGCCGGTAGCGGCAGTCTCGGCTACATTGTCGAGAGAGACATTCCCGGAGGCTTCCAGCTTGATATCAGGGTCAAGTTTTCGTGCCACTCCCACGAGACTTTTCAACGATTCAGGCGACTGGTTGTCCAACATCACGCAGTCAACTTTGGTCGCGATTGCCTCGGTCAGTTGCTGCTCGTTGGCCACCTCGACTTCGATTGCTACCTTCTGGGCGTCGCCCCCAAACTGCGTGCGAAACTCGGGCGAGGCCAGGAATTCACGCGCTCCAGCCACAGCTTCAGCAATTGATCCTGCGGAAGCAATATGGTTGTCTTTGATCAGGATCATATCGTAGAGGCCGAGCCGGTGGTTCGTCCCGCCGCCGTCTGTCACAGCCTTCTTCTCAAGGTGACGCCAGGCGGGAGTTGTTTTACGCGTATCCAGGATCTTGCAGGGGAGCTCCTTGATTCTATCTACGAACTGGCGTGTCATGGTTGCGATTCCTGAGAGGTGGCCGAGGAAATTGAGCACCACGCGCTCGGATATGAGAATTGTCCGGTTGAACCCTTCGATCTCGGCTATAATGTCGCCACGTGTAAATCGATCTCCATCGTTCAGGAGAAAGCTCACTACGTTTGCGGAATCGGTAATACGGAAGACGAGGAGGGCCGGCTCGACTCCGGAAAGGATGCCATTGGATTTGGCGATTATTCTTGCTTTGGCCGGGTTTGGCTCAAGGCAGCCCAGCGATGTCAAGTCTCCGCGGCCGATATCCTCGTCAAGAGCCGCCCTGACCAGCTCTGCCATCGATTTGCGATACGGGTCCATGTGCTCAATTCCATCGGAGTTGGAAAACAACAGTTGCAACACTATATTACACCCATGGCAGCCAAAGACAAAGGGAAAAAAGTTGTGGCCATGATCGGCTACGGCTCACAGGGGCAGGCTATCGCGCTTAATCTGCGTGACTCAGGATTCGAGGTCATAATAGGGCTTCGCAGCCGATCCGGATCCATCAGACAGGCAAGGAAGGACGGTTTTCAGCCAGAGAGTGTCTTATGTGCCGTCAAAGGCGCGGATATCATCTGCATGGCGTTCCCGGATCATCTTCACGGTCGGGTGTACACCAGTGTCATTGAGAAGAACCTGAAGAAAAACGCGACACTCTGGTTTTTGCAGGGGATGTCAATCCACTTCGGTCTTGTTAAGCCGCCCTCCGACTGTGATGTGATCCTGATAGCACCGCACGGCCCCGGAGTGGCCGTCAGAGAGAAATATCTGACTGACCGCTCCCTGTCTGCTTTCTACGCGGTGGCGCAGGGTCGTTCGCGAAAGACGCTTTCTGCACTTTTTGCTCTCGCTGGCGGTATTGGGCTGGAAAAGAAGCAGCTTGTCAAGACGAGTTTCGAGGCCGAGACGCTTGGCGACATGTTCGGCGAGCAGGCGGTGCTGTGCGGCGGACTGGCAATGCTCGTCAAAAGCGGTTTTGAGGTACTTGTCGAAAACGGTCTCAAACCGGAGCACGCCTATCTGGAGGTCGCCTATCAGCTTGATCTGATTGTGGATCTGATCAAGAAACACGGCATCGAAGGGATGCTCAGGCGCATATCTGTGGCGGCCAGATATGGCTCGGTCCGGGGTGGTCCGAAAATCATAGATTCGTCAGTGAAGAAGAGAATGATGAAGCTTTTCCGGGAGATCGGCTCAGGCCGTTTTGCAAAGAAGCTGAACACTCTTGAGCGTTCCGACATTGACGCGCTCGACCGCGTGGTGAAGAAGCTCAGCCACCCGGCGCTTGAGAAAGCGGCAAGAAAGTTTGCCGGCTGAGTCCTTGCACTCCAGCATAGTCCCCAGTAGCGCCAAGGGACTGGAAACCTCCACAAGGAGTTTCCGGCGGCAACGCCCGTTGAAAAGAACAGAATCCTCGACAAGGTGAGTACGGGGGTGACTGTTCAAAAAGTGAACAGAACCGCACATTCCAGGGCTGCGCTATAGCTGAAACCCTTTGTCAATCAATGAAATACACCGGATCGGCGGCAGCCCACCCCAAAGTGAATATGGGCATGATGTTTGCTGGATTAACAGTGAGCAAATAAAGAACTGCAAGAGCCAGTTTTGTTAGACCATCCCCCGGCTGACCACCGGGGGTTTTTTTGTGGCTGGGGAATCGAATCCTATGTGCGCGTTGTGGCACAAAGAGTTGCGCCGTATTATAGCCAAACTGTGACCACTTTTCTTACACTTGAAGTCGAAGAATCAAGACTTTATTTCCTTCATTTACCTTCTTCCGGGCACAATAACGAGCTAATAGCGTCTGTTGGTGCAGCCCCAAATATTGGTTTTCGTCTCAACGCGAAAGCGCTTTTGTCGGCCAGGTCATCTTCTTTGCCTAATACCTGGTGGATAAAGAGTTGGCATATTGGATAGCCAAGCTTGATTTCGACAGGAATCTCTCCTAAGTTCGTGATTTCTAGTGTCAAACACCCGCTGAAACCAGGGTGAACACCAGTCGCCGTGGCTATTATCAGTCCACGTCTCCCCCATGACGACTTGCCGGTAACCACGGCAGCAAGATTTTTGGGTAGTCTCACCCACTCCAGCGTGATTCCGAGCGCAAAAGACCGCGGGTGAAGATAGAAGCTTTCTTTGAAAGGAACATAGTGTTCCGTCGTGAAAAGTTGCCCGCCTCCAGTCTTTGATTCCGATTGAGATGTTTTCATGCATGGAATACGAGCTCGCCGCAATGTTCGAAACCACGTTCCCAAGTGAATATCAACTGAAGCTGAACCCGATTCACGTATCGCCTTTACATCCGGCAAAGGAGTAATCACCAGGGGGTCGATAGCCTTAGGTGATTGACCTTTCTCAATCTGGCGAGCAATTTCACTTCCTTTTAGAATCACTGTAAGCCCAGTCTCCTCTGTTCCAAATCCAGTATTTCTATGTTCTTGAGGATCAATTCTCTTAGGCGATCTTTTCGGACATCGCTCGGTATGTGAGGGTAATTCGACCACAATCTGTCATCAAGATACGCCATCCAACCAGCGTTCAGAATATTCCCAAGTTCTTGTGAATCCTCAGCAGGTATGGTCAGATCGAATTTCTTACGAATCTTGCTGACAACACTCTTATTCGGGAGAGCAATGTCTTTCTCTGCTACGTATTGATCCGCGCGGTCCATAAGGTCATTCACGTGTCTTGATAGTGCTTCGTCTGCCAGTTTAAGTTGGAACTGACTTTTATCTGACTCCTCAACAAACGGGGGCGACGCAGAGTGCGGCAAAAACTGATTCCCATAGCCTGCAGGGATTGATAGCTTCCATTTGCCAGCAGCACTCAACAGATTCTTGACTCGTATCGCAATGTTTGGATATTCAACCTGCCGATATTCCTCTCCTGGGCAAAGCAGATAGGCAAAGGAATGCAGAAAAGCCTCACCAAATATTCTCAGTCCCATAAAATCACAGAAAGTCTCTTCTGCTTGCCGCACCGCCCACGTAACGGCTGGAGATATAGTACTAGAAAATATTATATCCGACCACATATCTGTTTGATCACACGGGATTTTGTATAAGGCTCGCAACAGTTCAAGTAATTCGTTGTGATCATCAATATCACTTTGGATGCTAGAAGTAACACTGTCGTAATAGTGGTTAGTAAGGCTCAGATTTGACCAGAGTGCATGACCCAACTCATGTCCGGCTAAAGGAATCAATAGCGGGTTGGATGATTCCGGAGAGGGCAAACCGAGAAGAACGAAAGAACTCATACCCGGTATATCCACGTATGCGAGTGGCGAGTAGTCCCACTCTGAGGACACAAGTAGCTTTGTGTCTGGGCATAACAACTTCTGCGCCAATCTTGAAACCGGACCATGCACTTCGAATGCATTCCTAACATTCGTAGAGCGTAGGATGAATCCAAGAAGAGGGAGGTAATTGAATATCGTTTCCAGGCTCTCTGAGCAGACAGTTTGGACCAGCTCAGCAAAGTCATCTTGGTCGGCGAAGGAATGCGTGTCAGTCAATAACTCAAGGGTCTGTTGGAGGACGCGTTCCACGTCTTCTAATGCTTCTTGAGATTGCTTATAAGGGAACTCGGATTCTTTCAGAGAGTCAACTGTTTGGAGAACGCGCGAGACACGTTCTATGGAATAGTTTATTGTGTACATGTCACTTGCGATAGGGATGCTTCCGTCTTGGGCTGAGGACAGCCTTTCTATAGGCAGACGAATAGCGCGCCAACGCGATACAGAAATCCATCATTGGCTTGAGGCCACCGTTACGTTCAGTGGTGTGACACGGACTCTTCATTTCATTCGCAAGTTTGATTACAAGTTTTGCGAGTTCATCGACTGTCTTGGGCTTCTGTGAACTCCACTGCGAATCCACCAACGCCTGGCTCATCACACTCACCGTAGAAGGGTCCATGAGTGATCGCGGTGTCGTTTGCTCCTGAAGGTCTACCGAGTTTCTTATCAAATGAGATAATCTGACGCCAGCTGGACGATCCGTCCGCTTACCGTCGGCAAACATCTTCAACTCTACTGCAGCCTGAGCGGCTAGAAAAGGCAGACTGTTGTCTGTAGCCCGAAGTCTGCTTTCTGTAGCGAGCAGTGTGTCCACCATTACTTCTTCCCTTCTTTATGTGCTATACGCCAGTGCCTTCACTTACTAATGAATGATTTGTCGGCACTCTGCAAGAATTGCCCACCCTCAATACCAGTCACCTCACCACTTCCTCCTGGTCGCATCCAGATTCAATATAACCCAATCGGCACAATCGGTCAAGAGGTTCACTATGTACAAGTATCATATTGTCTACTGGTCTGTCAATTGGGACCTCGGTAAGCATTCGATGTAACTCGCCTATATAAAATGAGTTGTATCTACTAAAAAAATCTACGACATTGAATTACTTGTCAACTAAAAAGTTATGGCAACTTGGTGGAGGTAACCGGATCGTTTTGCCCCCTTCCAGTGCAGACGAAAACGGTTGACGCCCTCTTTGAACAACCTTAAATTTTCCCACTGATATGAACCGAAGGCTGAGAAAATTCGCCGCCATTGTGGCGGTTCTTTTGTTTGCGGCGTTCGCTTATTTCCTCTATGAAACCTTCAGAGAGAAAACGCGCGCCGAGATGCTGGCGGAAATCATCCACCAGGAAGACCAGCGAGTCCTCTCCGCGAAACTGACAGAGTATCTCCGCAATGATTCACCGGAGATACGTAAGCGGGCAGCGCTGGCGATCGGGCGTATCGCGGCTCCTAAAAGCGGTCAGCACCTGATAGAGATACTTGATGATCCCTCGCTTGACGTTGTCTCAACGGCGGTGTTTGCACTCGGTCTGACTGGCCAGAGTCGGTATGCCTTGCAATTGCTGGAGATTGCTCATGATCTCCCTTCAGCGGTCACAGCCAAAGCCGTGGAGGCGGCTGGGCGGCTCGCCGACAGCAGCATGACCGAAACAGCCGAAGCCCTGGTGGATTATCTGTCGCATCCCTCACCGAACGTACGTAATGCGGCCTGCATGGCTCTCTTCCGAGCAGGCGCGAGATCAAAAGCGGCAGATGTGATAGCTGCGCTGGAAAGCGAAGATGACCCGATTGTGCGTCTGGCCGGACTTTACATGCTTGCGCGAATGGGTGTTGGCGAGGGGACGGATATCTATGTGGAATTCCTCGCCGATAGTGATCCGTTTGCGCGCTCTCTGGCGGTTCGCGGCCTGGCCAGTTCCTCCTCTGAGCAGGCGGAGCACTACCTGATGATAGCTTTGAACGATGATAACCCTCGCGTTGTGACGCAGGCAATCGCCGCCTTGAGCGGCAAGCCCACAATGCAGGCTATTCGCAAGCTGACTGAAAAACTGGAGCAGGAGAACGATGAGAAACAGGTCGTGGCTCTGATTGACGGCTTGCGCAGGTGTGAGAGCGACGCTGCTGTGGATAATGTCCTTTCCCGGCTGGAGTCAGGACCGTGTGACAACGTTGTGGCTGCTTCGCTCAGGTATCTTGCAGCCGTTCAGGGGGACAGGGCGGTCGACCTGATCGACTCGGTTCTGTATGGCGGGCCAACAAGTCAGGTACGGGCTGCCGGTGCGGAAGCCTTCGGCCTGATAAAGAAGCAGAGTGTCGTTCGGAGGGTGGTCGTGCTGTTTGGCGATGTGGACCCGATGGTCCGTGCTGCGGCGTTCTCTGTCCTGATGTCACTGGATACCGCCGGCACAAACTACTATATTAATAAGGCCCTGAATGATTCGGACTATGTGCTTGTTTCTCTGGCTGTTGAGCAGATCGGCTTGAAGGAACTTGATACATTCCTGCCCGTGTTGAACACGATGATGTCACGCGCCGGGGAAATAGAAGTCGATGTACGACGTTCGATACTCGGCGCCGTCGTGCCGTTTGTCGAAAAGCTTGGCCGGGATACAACCGTAATGGAGATTCTGATAGCCGGTATTCTCGACAGGGAATATGTCGTTCGCAAGGATGCTGCTGAGATCTATTTTGAGCATCTGAACGAGGACCGTCGACGCATGATTCCTCCGGCGAGGACGCGGATCGGAAATCGACAGATCAGGAAAGCCATCAACAAGTACGGAGTGAATCCGTATGCTATAGTCACTACGTCCGAGGGCAGGTTCGAGTTTGAGTTGTATTTTGATACAGCCCCGTTGACAGTGCTTAACTTCATCAAGCTGGCCGAGTCCGGCTTCTATAATGGACTTGTTTTCCACCGGGTTGTTTCTGATTTCGTTGTCCAGGGCGGTGACCCGCGGGGTGACGGCATGGGCGGCCCATCGTACATGATTCGCTGTGAATACTCTGATGAACCGTTCAAACGCGGCACGGTGGGAATTGCCACTTCGGGCAAGGATACCGGAGGTTCGCAGTTCTTTGTAACCATCTCTCCCCAGCCGCATCTCGAGGGGCGCTACACGGTGTTCGGGCAGGTGCTGGAAGGGATGGATGTTGTTGACCGCCTGGTGCGCGGTGATGCGATCGAGAAGATTGAGATCAGGGAAGGGGGTCCGTGAAACAGCTATTGCGGTTCTTTGCCGTTGTAGTGGTCTGTTTGCTTTCTCGAGGCCTGCTTTCTGCTCAGGAGTCCACTAACGGGATTGATCCCGAAGCCCTGATCGAACGCATACTGGCTGTTGACAGAGCACAGAGAGTGGAAATCAAAGACGTTATCTTTGAGGCGGAGTATGTTGAGGGTGAGGAAAAAGACGACAAGGGGTTTGTAGAGAAGGTTCGGTTCGAGAAAAAGATCTACATCAAGTACCTGGAAGATACCTCCTGGTATCATGCTGATTACCTGGCGTATTACAAAAACGGCAAGCTGCAGAAGCGCAAAGACCTCGAAAAGCAGGCCGACAAGCGAAAACAAAAACAAGAGAAGCGAAAGATATTTAATATATCCTATCCTGTGCTTGCCCCGTTTTCCCCTGAGTACCGGGACCGGTACGAGGTTATCTATGAGGGTGTGCCGGCCGAGCCGGTTGAATCCTACGTTTGTCACCACTTCACAGTCGTTTCCAGGGAAGAACACGAAAACAGTATCAATGGTGAGTACTATTTTGAGGCGGCAACATTCCATCTTGTGCGGGTTGATTTCACTCCCGCGAGACTTGTCAACAAGACAATGTTTGACGTGAAAGAACTGATGATGTCAATTGTTTACGGTCCCACACCGGACGGATTCTGGCTGCCAAGGCGGCTTGATGTCCGCGGCAGAGAGAAAACAGCGCTGCTTCTCAAGACTGAATTCTCGTGGACTGAATACTACCGCAACCCTATATTTAATAGCGGTGTGAGTGATGATATATTTGAGGTGAAGGATGGTGAGTAATAACCTGTTAAAGACACTCCTGGTGAAAGTGGATATTCCTGATGGGATGAATATCATTTTGGGACAAACGCATTTCATCAAGACAGTCGAGGACCTCTACGAGGCGCTGGTCTCATCGGCACCAGGTCTTCAGTTCGGCATCGCTTTCTGCGAGGCCTCGCAGAAGCGTCTGATACGCACTGACGGCAACAATCCTGACCTGGTCGAGCGGGCCCAGAAAGCCGCGTTCGATGTCGGCTGCGGCCACAC
>Ga0114920_10000324_pt1 | contig 20820 bp, 20 predicted proteins | sample ChitaG_FD_88683 | JGI IMG/M metagenome (GOLD analysis project Ga0114920, IMG submission 88683) | Deep subsurface microbial communities from South Pacific Ocean to uncover new lineages of life (NeLLi) - Chile_00310 metaG | ecosystem: Environmental > Aquatic > Marine > Oceanic > Sediment ...
GATCAGCCCGACAACTCCGCTGAGAAGCTTGCGGATCAGCCCGACAACTCCGCTGAGAAGCTTGCGGATCAGCCCGACAACTCCGCTGAGAAGCTTGCGGATCAGCCCGACAACTCCGCTGAGTTCATGTTTACCGACGAGCAGAGCCAGTTGCGCGCGGCTGTGAGGGCCTTCTGTGCCGAATATGCAGACGAGAGCTCGGTGCGCACGTCGATGGAGTCGGACCCGCCGTTCGATGCCAAAGTGTGGGCCCGGCTGGGATCCGAGCTGGGCGTACTGGGGTTGTCGGTGCCCGAGACTCAGGGCGGCGCCGGCGGCACCCTTGTCGACCAGGCTGTCGCCATCGAGGAACTGGGAGCCGCGCTGGCCTGCGGACCGCTATTCGGCACCGTGTACCTCGTGCTTCCCGCGCTGGTCGCAGCCTCGGCGGGCGGCGATACTTTGGCTCAACTGGTCGACGGCACCCGCACGGCTGCGTTTGCCGTCCCCCTAGTGGCCTGCGAGTACGACGCCGGGGCGATCACCGTGGATGCCACACCGACGGACCAGGGCTGGGCATTGACCGGCACCGTCGCACGGGTAGTCGATGCGGGCGCGGCCGACAGCCTGCTGGTCGCCGCCAACGGCCCCGATGGCACCGGCCTGTATTTCGTGGACTCGGACAGCCCTGCGGTGAAATGTGTTTCGTTGACAACACTGGACCTGACCCGACCCCAGGCCAACGTCGAACTCATCGATGCGCCTGCGCGGCTCATCGCGGGCGCCGGCGAGGCCGACCGGGTGATCACCCAAGCACTGCATATCGGTTCGGCATTGCTCGCTGTAGAACAGGTGGGCGCGGCGCAGCATCTGCTCGACCTGTCCGTCGAGTATGCAAAAAACCGGCTTCAGTTCGGCAGGCCGATCGGATCCTTCCAAGCGGTCAAGCATCGGCTCGCCGACGGCCTCGTAGCCCTGGAGCACGCGAGATCGGCGGCATACCACGCGGTCTGGGCACTGACCGACGGCACGGGAGACGCGCTTGACCCGGCGCTGGCGGTCAGCATCGCGCAGGCAACATGTTCGGCGGCCTTCACCCAGGTCGCGACCGACACTATCCAGGTCCACGGCGGGATCGGATTCACCTGGGAGCACCAGGCGCACCTGTACTACAAACGGGCGTACACCGACGCTGCTCTGCTGGGCACAGCCGAGCAGCACCGGGATCGGGTGGCCGAGCTGGTGCTAGGCATCCCGTGCAAGGACCCCCCGCGTGTTGCCACCGGAAGTCCGACCTGATCCAGCACCTGCAGGGAAGCCCCTGGTGCTGACCGTCCGCATTACGACCGCAACTCCCCGCTGGTCGCTGGCTTAGACTGCGGATCGATGGAGGACGACCGTGCCGTGCAGTTCGTCGACGCCGACGACCGTGCCGTGCAGTTCGTCGGCGCCGGCCCTGGTGCCGCGGATCTGCTCACGGTTCGGGCCGCCCGGACGCTCAGCGACGCCGAGACCGTCCTATATCCCGGAAGCTACCTCGACGCAGACGTCCTGGCGAACTGCTCACCGGACGCCGAGCTGATCGACACCGAAGATCTCGACCTGGACGCTATCGTCGAGCACCTGATCGAGGGCCACCAAGCCGGTCGGCGGGTAGTGCGGCTGGTGTCGGGAGATCCGTCGGTGTATTCAGCGGTCTCCGAGCAGACCCACCGCCTCGATGCCGCCGGAGTGCCATGGTCGGTGATACCGGGTGTGCCGGCCTACGCCGCCGCAGCAGCGTGCGTCGGCCGTGAATTGACCGTTCCGCTAGTCGCCCAGTCCGTGGTGTTGACCCGCACCCAACAACGCTCGACCGCGATGCCGGATACGGAGTCGCTGAAGACATTCGCCGCGACCCGCTCGACACTGGTGCTGCACCTAGCCATCACGCGTACCCGCGAGCTTATGGCTGAGCTCGCGCCCGAATACGGACCGGACTGCCCGGTGGTCGTGGTGTATCGGGCTTCCCAACCGCAGGAGCAAGTCCTGCGTGGCACAGTGGCCGACATCGCCGATGCAGTCGAGATAGCCGAGCTGCGCCAGGCGGCCGTGATCCTGGTGGGCAGGGCGCTCGCCGACCGGCCGGACCCGGAAGCCGGGCAAAGCCACCTCTACGATCCCGCGCGCGACCGTTCCACGAAGAGCACCGAGGGGTTGCGATGAGTTCCTGCTCGAAGAGATCGACTTTTTGCAGAAGAAGTTCGAGAGCAGCCCTGCAAAACGTCGATGTCCACCTGCGCCGCGTGGGGCGCACGCGATGAGGGCCATCGAATCGCCCGCCAGTAGCGCGCTCTACGACGTCATCAACCGTCGCCGCGACACCCGAACCGAGTTCACCGGAGAGCCGATCCCCGCAGGGGTGCTCGAACGGATTCTGCTGGCCGCACATGCCGCCCCGTCGGTCGGAATGTCTCAGCCGTGGGACTTTGTTTTGGTGCGCTCACCCGACACGCTACGGGCGTTCCGCGACCATGTGGCGCACGAGCGCGAGGTGTTCGGCGCAACCCTAACGGGCGAGCGTGCCGATACTTTTTCGCGAATCAAGATCGAGGGTATCTGCGAATCCGGGCTCGGCATCGTGGTTGGTTACGACCCAACCCGTGGCGGGCCGCAGGTCCTAGGTCGACATGCCATCCCCGATGCAGGACTGTACTCGGTGGTCTGCGCGATCCAGAACCTTTGGCTGGCAGCAACTGTCGAGGGCCTCGGAGTTGGCTGGGTGTCCTTCTACCGCGAGGACTTTCTCCGCGACTTGGTAGCGATGCCCCAGCATGTCCGCCCGGTCGCGTGGCTCTGCGTCGGCCCCGTCGTCGACCTTCCCGAGATCCCGGACCTTGAACGCCACGGCTGGCGCAGTCGCTCCTCGCTGGCCGCCGTCTTGCATGAGGAGCACTACGGTCGGCGCTGACCGTCAGATCTTGAGGACCCGGCCCGCGATCACCAGATGCACTTCGTCGCACACGGCTGCGACCCGCTGGTTGACGATGCCGAGCTGGTCGCGAAAGAGCATCCCCGACCGGTGCGCGGGCACCACACCCAGGCCGACCTCGTTGGTCACCACGACCGCGTCAGGTGCTGCATCGAGGCTGTCGCACAGGGCGTCGATCCGCTCGGTCACTGCATCGTGCACTTCTGGGTAGGCCATCTCCCACAGCTGCCCGTCGTCCATCATGGCTACCAACCAGGTGCCCAGGCAGTCTAGGAGCACCGCGCCCCCGGCCTCGGCCAGCGCGGTTGCCACGTCCGCGGTCTCCACCGTCGTCCAATTCGCCGGTCGGTCGGCACGATGTCGCGCGACCCGCGCATCCCAGTCTGGATCACTGCCGTCGGCGGGCCGGCCGGGCGCAATGTAGGTCACGGCGTCGGCTCCGCTCAACAGCCCCTCCGCGTGCCGCGACTTGCCGGACCGGACGCCACCGGTGACGAGGATCCTCACCCCGACATCGTAGTGAGGGACCGCACCCAGTCCATCGCCTCACCGACCGTGTGAACCGTTGGCACGTCAGATACGCGGGCAGGGCGCCGCACGATCACGATCGGGACGCCAAGGTGCTCGGCGGCCAGCATCTTCGCCCAGGTGTACTCGCCGCCCGAATCTTTGGTGACCAGCACGTCGGCGCGATGCTCGCGCATCAGTGTCACCTCGTCGGCAAGCGCGAAGGGGCCCCGGCTGTTCAACAGCCGCCAACCCGCGGGAAGCTTCACCTCGGGGGTGTCCACCACGCGTGCCAGCACGGCTCGCTCCCCCAGTTCCGGGACGAACCTGGCAAGTTCCTGACGCCCCACGGTCAGGAAGGGTCGCTGTCCCAGTTGCGCGGCGGCTGCGGCGGCGTCCTCGTGGGAGTCCACCCAACACCAGGACTCGCGCGACCTATCCGCCCAACCCGGTCGTTCCAGCCGAAGCAGCGGTCGGCCTCCATCTGCTGTCGTGCACGCCGCGGCGGCGTTGGCCGAAATATTCTGTGCGAACGGATGTGTCGCATCGATGACGGCGTCGTAGTCGACCAGTGCCGACAGCAAACCGCCCAGGCCGCCGAAGCCGCCGACTCGCAGGCCACCGACGGGCAGTCGTGGGTCCGCGACCCGCCCCGCCAGCGACGTCGTCACTTCGATGCCGGCGCCGGTCAGCAGTTCGGCGAGCGTTCGGGCTTCTGAGGTGCCGCCGAGCAGCAGGACTCTCATCCGGGGGCGCCCGGCGGCAGGAACGGGAGACCCGGCGGGGGTCCGCCCCGTACGAGTTCGCCGAGAGCATCGACGTCGAGACATTTCTCGATGAGGTCGCCCAGTAGTTCGAGGCGTTGCTCGCGGGCGCGTGGGAACGAGACGCCGGAAGGGTCGAGCCCCAGGGTCTCGTGCAGGAATCGTGCCCGTAGGCCGTCGCCTTCGAATGCGCCGTGCCACATGGTGCCGAATATCTGGCCGGCCCGTGCGCCACCGAGAAATTCCTCGACGCCCGATCCGGGGGTAACGCGCCCATGATGGATCTCATATCCGGCGGACGGTGCACCGTGCCATTGTCCTTCGGACAACCGAAGCGTCTTGGCTGCAACGAAATTCGTTTCGACATCCAGAAGACATAGGCCGTCGACCTCGCCGCCGGCGCCTTCGATGCCGGCGGAATCGTCGACCGTGCGGCCCAGCATCTGGAAGCCGCCGCAGATGCCGAGCACCGGCCTCCCGGCGACGGCGTGGGCCACCACCGCGCGGTCCAGCCCGCGTGACCGCAGCCAGGCCAGGTCGGCGATCGTCGCGCGGGTGCCCGGCAGCACGACCAGATCTGCGTCGATGAAATCATCAGGGCGGGAAGCGAACACGACGTCAAGATCGGGCTCGAGGCCGAGCGCGTCAACGTCGGTGAAGTTGCTGATGTGGGGCAGTCGCACAACCGCGACGCGGCGGGCATCCACGCTGGGCGAGCGCCGCCCCTGAAGGCCCAGACCGTCCTCGGAGTCCAGCCAGACGTCGGGGTGCCAGGGCAGCGTGCCGAAGACCCGCCTGCCGGTAATCCGCTCCAGATCACGCAGCCCCGGTGCGAGGAGGTTCGGGTCTCCGCGAAATTTGTTCACCACGAATCCTGCAATCAGCGCCTGGTCTGCCGGCGACAGCAGCGCGACGGTGCCGAAGAACGCCGCGAACACGCCCCCGCGGTCGATATCGCCGACGACGACGGTCGGCAGACCGGCGTGCCGCGCAAGCCCGAGATTGACGTAATCACCGGCCCGGAGGTTGATCTCGGCCGGGCTGCCCGCGCCTTCGGCGACGACTATCTCGTAGCGCGACGCCAGGTCGTCGTAGGCGGCGTGGGCGGCGGCGGCCAGCGCCCGTCGCCCCAGCAGCCAATCTGATGAGGACACTTCGCCCCACGGCTGCCCCATCAGCACCACATGGCTGCGCTGGTCGCCGCCGGGCTTGAGCAGTACCGGGTTCATTGCGGCCTCCGGGGTCGCCCGTGCCGCCTGCGCCTGCACCCATTGGGCCCGCCCGATCTCGACTCCCGCGCCGTCGGGTCCCAGGCAGACCACCGAGTTGTTGGACATGTTCTGCGCCTTGTACGGCGCCGCCCTTACCCCGCGGCGAGCGAGAGCGCGGCACAGGCCGGTGACGACCACGCTCTTGCCGGCGTCGCTCGTCGTACCCGCGACCAGCAGGCCCGCCATCAGGTTTTCCTGAGCAGGAAGAGGTCCATTACCCAGCCGTCCCGCGCCGCGGCATCCGCACGCGCATCGACGATGTCGGGCAACACGTCGCCGACGCGTCCATTGACGAGCCGCTCTCCGGCGGCCCCGAGGTTCGCGCCCCACCAGATCGTCCAGTCATCGAGGCCGGTGAAGTCCACCCGCGCTGTAGGCGGATTGAGCATCGCGACGATGTTGTCCAGGCCGGCGTCGACCGCGTCCTGCAGCCGGCGGCCGGTGGTCACGTGCACCGGGCAGCCGACCTCATGCAGCACAATGCGATGCCGGGCGGCGAGCAACTGCGGCGCGCTGATACCGGGAAGGACGTCGAAGTCCAGGTCGACTGATCTGAGCTTCAAGAGTTCGCGCACCTTTTCGACGACCCGGATGGTCGAGTCGTATAGCGACGGATCGCCCCAGACGAGGATGGCCGCGGTGCCGGCACGCTGCCCCAATACGGCCGCGTAGGCGGCGGCGCGCGCGCCGTGCCAGTCGGTGACCGCGGACTCATAGTCACTCGTGTTCAATGCAGCGGATCGGTCCCGCGGTGGATCTCGTACGGCGAGGACCGCAAGCGGACCGTTCGGGCCTGGGTGCGCCCGCACGATCTCGCGGCGCAGCGCAAGCAGATGGTCGTCGTCGGTTTTCTCGGCGGCCAGGACATAATCAGCGGTTCGCAGCGCCATTGCGACCTCGGGTGTGACGTGTTGAGGACCCATGCCGACGCCCAGGATTCGGACCTTCACCGGCGTGACCATCTCGGCGATCCTAGCTTCGTCAGTTCAACGGCTGAAACACAAATTCAGCGATAGTGCACCAGGTCGTCAAGAAAGGCGGACCCGTATCGGGTTGGCTGATCGCTGCCAGCGCAACAGCGCGTCGCAGTCGCTAGATGTCGCAGTCGTTAGATCTCGAAGTCGCTAGATACAGCCATTCGCGCAGACGTCGGCCGGAGGCCCGTAGACGGGGTCGGGGTCGGCTGCGCTGGGCATCTGAGGAACCGGCTGGCCGGCAAGGGTCGCTGGACCCTCGGTGAGGTCGATGCTGTGGTCGAGATCTGGCGCTATCGGCACAAACTGACACAGGAAGGTAACCATGAGCTGACACGGGTCATCGGTCGTGAAAGCACCGGCGGGCGCAGCCACACCAAGGGCCAGAGCGCTTGCCCCAACAGCGACGGCAACCGCCTTCCTCACCCTGCTCATTACGGCCCTCCAACGGACGTGCGCCACCTGAATAACGCCGAAGCTTAGCCCACTGCCCGCGGCTGCGATGGCGTTCGCTGGTCAATTGACAGCCTCGCCCACCAGGAAGCAGCATGAGTTCATGAGCAGGAACAAGGCGTTTGTCATCGGAGTCGGGATGACGAAGTTCGAGAAGCCCGGACGCAGGAGCGGAGCCGACGGAGCGACCCAGGAATCCAGCGCGACCCAGGAATCCAGCGAAGGCTGGGATTACCCGGCCATGGCCAAGGAGTCGGGGACCAAGGCCCTCCTGGACGCCGGAATACCGTTCGAGGCGGTCGAGCAGGCGCACGTCGGTTACGTATACGGCAATTCGACCTGCGGGCAGCGGGCCGTCTACGAGCTCGGGATGACCGGAATCCCGATCACCAACGTCAACAACAATTGCTCCACGGGATCCACAGCGCTGTTTCTGGCTACGCAGTCGGTGCGCGGCGGACTCGCCGAGTGCGCCCTCGCGCTCGGATTCGAGAAGATGCAGCCCGGCTCGCTGCAGGGCGGACACAGTGACCGCGAGCAGCCGCTGGGGCGCCACATCCGGGCCGAGACGGAGTTGTTCGAGTTCGCGTTTCCGGTGGCGCCTTGGATGTTCGGCGCCGCCGGCCTGGAACACATGCAGCGCTACGGCACCACCACCGAGCAGTTCGCCAAGATCGGCGAGAAGAACCACCGGCATTCGGTGAACAATCCGTACGCCCAGTTCCAGCAGGCCTACACCCTCGACGAGGTCAAGGCCGCCAAAATGATCTACGCCCCGGCGGAGCTGACCAGGCTGCAGTGCTCGCCGACATCCGACGGCTCCGCAGCGGTGATCGTGGCCAGCGAAGCGTTCGTCGACAAGCACGGCTTGGCCGGGCAGGCGGTCGAGATCGTCGGGCAAGCGATGGTTACCGATCTCGAGACCACGTTCACTGACAAGAGTGCGATCACCATCGTCGGCGCCGACATGACCCGCCACGCAGCCCGAAAGGTCTACGAGCAGGCTGAGATCGGCCCGGCCGACATCGACGTGATCGAGCTTCACGACTGCTTCTCGGTGAATGAGGTACTTACCTACGAAGCGCTCGGGCTCTGCGCAGAGGGCGAGGGCGGCAAGCTCATCGACAATGGGGAGACCACCTACGGCGGTACCTGGGTGGTCAACCCGTCCGGCGGCCTCATCTCCAAGGGTCATCCGCTGGGCGCGACCGGCCTCGCTCAGGCCAGCGAGCTCACCTGGCAGCTGCGCGGGACGGCCGACAAACGGCAGGTCGAGGGCGCTAGGCTCAAATCCGGAGTTGCGCTGCAGCACAACATCGGGCTCGGCGGCGCCGTCGTCGTGACCGCATATCGCCCCGCTGAGCGTTAACCCCTGGCAGCGGCACAGCGGGCCGACTCTTGCGATGAATCTGCCGTGGCCGGACACAGGTCCCAATCTCGGCCGTCTCACCTCAGACTTCTGGAACCGAACCAGGCAGACCGCGCCGTTCCGAACTGATCGACCCCAAGACCGGCAGCCCGCTAGGGGTGCGTGGCGGGGTTCTGCTGGTGGCCCTGGGGTTCGGGTTGTGGGGATCGTGGGCTTCGGCGTCGCAGTGTGGTGAGCAGTCCGTGGCCAGGACTGAAGAGGTAGCCGAGGGTGAAGACTGCGCCGTTGGCCAGCACGACCATGGGCCCCGATGCGGTGTCAAGGTAGTAGCTGGCATAGAGACCGACCAGGGCGCACGCGGCGGCCAGGGTGGGGGCGATGAGCAGCATGCGGCTGAATCGGTCTGTCAGCAGGTAGGCGGTGGCCCCCGGAGTGATGAGTAGAGCCACGACCAGGACGACGCCGACTGCTTGCAACGCCACCACAGCGGTCAACGCCAGCAGCCCGAGCAGGGCCGCGCTGAGCACCTTGGGATTGAGGCCAATCGCGTGGGCATGGTTGGGATCAAAGGCGTAGAGAGTGAAGTCGCGACGCTTGTAGATCAGGACCGCCAAGACGATGGCGCCCAGGATGGCGACCTGGATGAGGTCCGAGCGTGAGACGCCGAGCAGGTTGCCGAAGATGATGTGGTTGAGGTCGACCTGGCTGGGTGTGACGGATATCAGGACCAGGCCCAGGGCGAACAGGGTGGTGAAGACCACGCCGATCGCGGCGTCTTCCTTGGTACGGCTGGTGTCGCGGACGATACCGATGAGTGCGACTGCGGTGAAACCAAACAGGGCGGCGCCCACGGCGAACGGCACTCCCGCAATGTAGGCCAGCACGACGCCGGGCAGCACGGCGTGTGAGACCGCGTCCCCCATAAGTGACCATCCGATCAGCACCAGCCAGCACGACAGCGTGCCGCACACGATTGAAGCGATCAGCGTCGTGGCGGTGGCGCGGACCATGAACTCCAGCCGCATGGGTTCCAAGAAGAATTCAACGACGTTCACTGGCGCCCTGGGATGCCGCTGAGGATGTCGAGGCCAAATGCCCGCGCCAGATGCTGAGGCTGCAGCGCGGTCTGGGGATCCGCGTGCAGCAACACGGTTTGCATCAGCAGGATGGCCTCGTCGGCCAGCTCTGGCAGTGTGTGCAGGTCGTGCGTGGAGACCAGGATCGTGGCACCGCTGCTGGCGAGGTCACGCAGCAGCGTGCTGATGGTGGCTTCGCTGCGTTTGTCGACTCCAGCGAATGGTTCATCGAGCAGCAGGAGGTCGGCGCCTTGGGCGATGCATCGGGCCAGGAACGCTCGTTTGCGTTACCCGCCGGAGAGTTGCCCGATTTGGCGGTGCTGATAGTCGGTGAGTTCGACGCGCTCTAGAGCGTCATCGACGGCGCGTTGATCGGTGCCGCCGGGCCGCCGGGTGGGGCCCATGTATCCGTAGCGGCCGGTGAGTACGACGTCTCGCACTGAGAGCGGGAAAGCCCAGTCGATGGCCTCGCTTTGCACCATGTAGCCCACGCCACCTGCCTTGCGCGCCTGAGCGGGGGTACGACCGTGGATGCGTACGGTGCCCGTCTCGGGCCGCACCAAACCCATGATCGCTTTGAAAAGCGTGGATTTTCCGGAGCCGTTCATGCCGACTAAACCGCAGACCCGTCCGGGTTGAATCGCCAGCGTGGCCTCGTGTAGAGCAAGCACGGGCCCGTAGCGCACGGTGACCGAATCCACCTGTAGGGCAGGGACTGTCACGCGACGCGATCGGCGGTCAGTGCCGCCGCAATGATGGTGGCATCATGTCGGATCAACTCCAGATACGTCGGCACCGGCCCGCCGGCTTCGGAGAGCGAGTCGACGAATAGCACTCCACCGAATTGCGCACCCGTGGCTTCCACGATCCGCTGCATCGGCGCGTCAGAGACAGTGGATTCACAGAACACAGCGGGCACATCGTTGGTCTTGATGAACTCGATGGCCGAGACCATCTGCTGTGGGGTGGCCTGCTGTTCTGCGTTGACCGCCCAGATGTACTTCTCGGTCAACCCAGCATCGCGGGCCAGATAGGAGAACGCCCCTTCGCAGGTCACCAATGCCCGCTGGGTGGGCGCAAGCGCGTCGAGCCGCCCGACAAGATCGTCATGGACCTCTTGGAGTTGGGTGCCGTAGGCCGCGGCGTTGGCGTGGTAATCCCGCGCGTGGGAGGGATCGAGCTCGGCGAACGCCGAGGCCATGTTGTCGGCATAGATCTGCACGTTCAGCGGTGACATCCAGGCGTGCGGGTTCGGGATACCGGCGTAGGCATCTTCGGCGATGCTCAGCGGTTGCACCCCGTCACTGACCACCACATGCGGAACGTCGAGACCGTCGACGAACTGAGCGAACCACGCTTCCAGGTTCAGGCCATTGTCGAGTATCAGGTCGGCGCGGGCGGCCTTTCTGACGTCGCCGGGTGTGGGCTCATAGCCGTGAATCTCTGCGCCCGGCTTGGTGATCGATTTCACCGTCAGGTGCTCGCCGGCCACATTGGCAGCGATGTCAGCCAGCACAGTGAACGTCGTGAGCACCATGGGCCGCTGCGCTCGATCGGCATCACCAGCCGGTGAGCAGGCCGCCACCAGCGCGGCGACACCCACGATCGCGATGCCTCTGGTCACCGACCATGGGCCCCGTCGCCTCATGACAACCTCCCAGCTGGTCGTCGCGAATAGCCGCACAATGTTTCGATAACCCGAAACTCTAGTGTTGGACAGGCGAATCAGCAAGGCGTCCGGCTGGTAGACGCAGACGTGAAGGCGACATGTCAGGGAATACCTGGGTCACTTTGATGCTCGGCGAGCAGCTCGGCGAGGTGGATCCCTTCGCGGCCAGCCAGGTCAAGAAGTTGGGTTCGACACGAGAAACCGTCGGTGATCACCGGCCAGGCCTCGTCGGCCCCCCGGACTGCGGGCAACAGGTCGTTCTCCGCGACGGCGGCGCTGACGTCGTAGTGACCGCGTTCGGCGCCGAAGTTGCCTGCCAAGCCGCAACAGCCTTGCACCATCCGCGTCGCGACACCTGCACGGCCGAGGATCTCGAGATCCGCTTCGAAGCCCAGGACAGCACTGTGATGGCAGTGCGGCTGAACCACGGCGCTGATTCCAGACCGATCCGGCGGCTGCCAGCCATCAGTCCCAGTGAGCAACTCGGCCAGGGTCCGTACGGAGCGCGAGACCGCGACGCTGGCATCACTGCCACCTAGTAGCTCGACGGCGTCACTGCGGAACACCGCAGTACAGGACGGTTCCAAACCGACGATCGGCACATCAGCCTGCGCTGCCTCGGCAAGGCCGGTGACGCTGCGGTGCAAAATCTTTCGCGCCGTATCGAGCTGTCCGGTGGATATCCAGGTCAGCCCGCAACACATCCGGTGTTGCGGGATACGTACTGAGTAGCCGGCCCCCTCGAGCACACTCACCGCGGCGATGCCGACTTGCGGGGTGAAGTGGTTGGTGAAGGTGTCCACCCAAAGCACCACCGGATCGCCGGTGGCGCTGGGATGTCGAGCGAACCATTGACGAAACGTCTGCGTAGCGAACACCGGCAAGCCACGCCGGGCGTCAACTCCGGCCACCCGCTTACCGAGCGGCGCCAGCGGTCCTGCCATCACACGGTTGACGGTGCGCGGCATCAACGATGCCAACCGAGCCCAGCGCGGCAGCCAACCCAGCGAGTAGTGGGTGGCTGGTCTGGGCCGGTACCGGTACCGCTGAAACAGGGCCTCGGCTTTCAGCGTTGCCATGTCCACTCCGGTTGGGCACTCCGACGAGCAGGCCTTGCAGGACAGGCACAGGTCGAGTGATTCCAGGATCTCGGGTGCGCGCCAGCCCCGCACGATTGATCCGTTGGCAAGTTCCTGGAGCACCCGGGCGCGGCCGCGGGTCGAGTCTTTCTCATCTCTAGTTGCCCGGAACGACGGGCACATCACGCCGGGGCCGCTGGGGATCCGACATTTCCCGACACCGGTGCAGCGATGCACTGCTGTGCTGAAATCGCCGCCGTCATGATGGTAGGCGAAGGCCAGATCCGAGACCATCGACCGCGCGGATACCTCGCGCAGATCGGCGTCCAGCGCTCGCGGTCGCACGATGACCCCTGGGTTCAGGACATCCTCCGGATCGAACACGCTCTTCACGGCGGCAAAGGCGTCGATCGCGCCCGGGGTGTACATCAGCGGCAGTAGCTCCCCCCGCGCGCGCCCGTCCCCATGCTCACCCGACATCGAACCTCCGTAGCCGGCAACAAGTTTCGCCGCGTCCGTGAGGAACTCCCGGAACACTGCGCGCCCGTCGGCACGTCCAAGCGGAAAGTTGATACGGATATGAATGCAGCCGTCGCCGAAATGCCCATAGGGCACGCCAGTCAGTTCGCGCTCTGCCATCAGCGCCTCGAACTCACGCAAGTAGCTGCCGAGATGTTCCGGCGGGACAGCAGCGTCCTCCCAACCGGACTTGCCGGCGGGATCGGTTGCCCGGGCCGCCAGGCCGGCACCGTCTTCGCGGATCTTCCACAACGCGGCTGCCTCGCTCGCGTCACCGACCACCCAGCCCTGCATGGCATCGGCCGCGGTGAGCGCAGCGTCGGCGCGGACAGCCACCTCGGCCGCGTCGTCTCCGCAGAGCTCGATCAGCAGCCAGCCCTTCCCGGCGGGCAGCACGGGTACGGCAGCTGCACCCCGACGCGCGCGAACCACATTCACGATGCGGGCGTCCAGACCCTCCACCGCCACCGGGCGGAACGGCAGAATGGCGGGGACGGCGTCGGCTGCTGCCGGCATATCGGGATAGCCCACAACCAACAGCTGGCTCACCGCGGGTGCGCGTACTAGCTGTACGGTCGCTTCGCGCACCAAGCCCCAGGTGCCTTCAGTGCCGACGAACGCCTTCGCAACGTCGAAGCCGCGCTCGGGCAGCAGGTGTTCCAACGAGCAGCCCGAAACCTGCCGGGGGAATCGGCCGAACTCGGTGCGGATCAAACCGAGCCGCGACGCGACGACGCTGTCCAGCCTGGACAAGGCCGAGGACGTGCCGCGCTCAGCCGGCCCACCGACGCGGAGAAGCTCACCAGTGCCCGTCACCACTTCGAGTTCGGCGACGTTGTCGGCAGTGCGCCCATACCCCAGTGCCCGTGAGCCACAGGCGTTGTTACCGATCATTCCGCCGATCGTGCATCGGCTGTGCGTAGACGGGTCGGGGCCAAAGCGCAGGCCATGCGCTGCCGCGTCCCGTTGTAGGTCGTCAAGAATCACACCGGGTTCCACGACCGCGGTCGCCGAGCCGGGGTCGACCCAGCGGATGCGGTTCAGATGGCGGGAGAAGTCGACCACGATGCCCGGGCCCACCGCGTTGCCTGCAATCGACGTACCGGCGCCCCGAGCAGTGATCGACACCCCACGCGACCGCGCGACCTCAACGATGGCGACAATCTCGTCAGGTTCCTTGGGAAAGACGACCACATCAGGCACCACGCGGTAGAGCGAGGCGTCGGCGGAGTACTCGGCACGCCGCCGTGGTGAAGAATCGACATCGGCCACGCCCGCACGCCGAAGCGTTGCGACGATGTCGGCCTCGGGAAATCTATCTGCCACGGCGTAATCGTGGACTCGGGGTCGTGTGCTGGAGCCTGGCACCGTCGTCCGGGGCGGCTACAGCGACCTTGTGCGTCATCACTCCGATTGTCTCGCACTCCTGCTGGCAGGATCGTCGAACCGGGCCTCCAGCCCCATCCCCCAGTCCAGCCGCCTTCTCAGGGAGATATTTCACCAGTAAGTCAGGGCCCGCTCAAAAGCTTCGGTCAGCAGAGCCTTATCGACCTCCACCGGTGCATTGTTCAACAACCGTTGTTGAGGCAAGGCGCCCCCGGCAAGGGAAGACGCGTCAGCCCTGCTGTATCCGACTTCCGCGAGTCCGCCAGGCATGCCCACTTCGCGCATGATTCGGATCAGCTGCTCGGCCAGGACGTCGCCCGCCTCGCTTTTAGCCGCGGCGTCATGAATGTCGGCACCGAGGTACCGCGCCGCGTCGAGGTGCCGAAGTGGATCTGCGTGGGCGGTTAGCCGAAAGGTGGCCGGTGCGTTGAGAATCACTGCCATCCCATGGGGCACCAGGGGCTCGGCTCCGGGGTAACCGGATGGGTGAAAGTCGCGGGCCTGACCGGCCACCGCGTAGGCCATGGCATGGGGGATGTGCACCCCTGCGTTGCCGAAGGCGATGCCCGCCAGAGTCGCCGCCCACATAGTCTGTTCCCGGGCCTCGCGATCGGATGCGTCGTTCACGGCGCGTTGCAGGTACCGGCCGAGAAGTTGCAGAGCTTCGCGGCTACCCAAGTCGCTCCACGGGTTGGCGCCTTGGCTCATCGGGCGTCGGTTCCTCGGCTGCGACGCCGCACGGTTGACGAAGGGTCGCGCGGTGTAGGACTCCAGCGCGTGGGAAAGCACGTCGAGTCCGCTGCACGCGACGACGTTGGCGGGCAGGGTGTCGGTGCTGTCGGGATCAACGAGCGCTTCGGAGGGACGCAGCGCCGGAGAGGCGATCCCAGTCTTAGCGGACATGGACAGCAAGTCGAAGATCGCGATGCCGGTGACCTCGCTGCCGGTGCCTGATGTCGTGGGGCAGGCGATATGCGGCTGCAGCGGGCCCGGCACAGTCTTTCCCGCGCCGATAGGCGCATTCACGTAATCAAGGAAGTCGGCAGGATGGCTGGCGTACAGGTTGGCTGCTTTGGCCGTGTCGATTACCGATCCCCCGCCAAGGGAAATATAGCCGTCTGGGTTCATCTCTGACGCGAAAGCCGCTGCATCTCTGAATGATTCATCGGTGGGTTCAATCCGCGCATCGATGTAGCGCACGACATCGATGCCCGCTTCGCGTAAGGACCGCGACGCGGTATCGAACACAGCGAGGCCGGCGACTGTAGCGTCGGAGAACAACGCCGCCCGAGTAATTCCCAGGGCCTTGGCTCGATCACCGACTTCCCGCAAACACCCTCGGCCGAACGTGACTCGCGAGGCATCGACGGTGAACGCCGTGTCGAAATCATCGGCGATGTCGATGTGCTCGCAGCAGCTCATCAAATGATTGTCCCGTCCCCGGATCTAGATGGGGCGCCGACAGGACGCAAGTGGGCATCGGGTTGGTGTCAACCCGATCGACCTACGGTTCGACGGCGCCAACGGCTGCGCAGATTCTTCGCCAAACTTACAACGTGGCGCATCCTCCACGGGCTGATCGCGGTGCTGACGGTCCGCCTCGGGGGCGCTTTGGCGCTGAACTGACCCCAAAAGGTGACGTTCACCCGTATAACGCACTACCCTTCCCGCCATGGCCCCATCGCCTCGGATCAAATTTGCTGTCATCAGCGCGCTCGTAGCCGGAGGTGCCTTGGCCGCCGCCAGCCAGGCCGGAGCGCAGCCGATGCCCGTCGATCCAGCCCTGCCGCCCGTCCCGGGCGTCGCCGCTCCGATTCCGCCCGCCCCGGGTGAGGCTCCCCCTCCGAAGCGCAACCAGGTCTTCGCCTATACGCCTATCGGCGAGAGTGGCGCCGTTGAGGGCCCTGCCCCGGCCCCGCCGCCCCCGCCAGGGACCGCGCCCTACATCCCGCCGGTACCCAACGCCGATTTCAACAACACCGGTCAGATGAGCTACCTGCGAGAACTTTGGAATATGCGCAGCCCCGAGCAATTGTTCGGCGCGCTCAACCCGTCGCAAATGGACGCGGCGACGAGCGACGCGATGGGAGTGCGACAAATGCCGATGCTCCCGCCGGGCACACTTCCTCCGGGCGTCGTCTCACCTGACATGCCGATGCTCCCACCAGGCGTCGCCGCACCCGAGATGCCGATGCTCCCGCCAGGCACACTCCCTCCAGGCGTCGCCCCACCTGAGATGCCGATGCTCCCACCAGGCACACTCCCTCCAGGCGTCGCCCCACCTGAGATGCCGATGCTCCCGCCAGACCTCGCGGCACTTGAGATGTCGATGCTTGAGGAAGTGCTGCCTCCCGGCATCCTCGCACCCGAGATGCCTGCTGATGTCGTCTCGCCTGCACCGCCGCCGGGCGCGCCCCCCGCCCCGGCATCCGCACCGCCGCCGGTGTGGCCTCCCGTGGGCATGGTGCCGGCTCCCTAGAATCTGCACCAGCCACCCGAACTCTGGTATCAGAGGATCGGGTTCGGGCCTCGTGTTGTTCGGTAACTTCGGAAACAGTTGGCTACGCTCGCCGGGTGCCGGCAATGTGGTCAAGGAGGAGTTTCCTCGCTATGACGGCCAGTGCAGCAGCATTGGCCACCGCCTGCGGATCAGACAAACCCGGCACCGTCGCCGACGACGGGTCGGTGACCGTCAGGCACGCCTTCGGTGACACGCGGATTCCCGCATCCCCGACGCGAGTCGTCAGTGCCGGGCTGACCTCCGCCGACGATTTGTTGGCCCTGGGCGTCGTACCGATCGCGGTGACGAACTGGTTCGGCGACGAACCGTTCGGTGTGTGGCCATGGGCGCTGCCCCGGCTCGATGGCGCACAGCCAGTGGTGTTGAGCCTCGCCGACGGCATCCAGGTCGACCAGATCACCGCTCTGGCACCCGACCTGATCGTGGCAACGGACGCCGGGCTCGACGAGGACACCTACGCCCAACTCTCAGCCGTCGCGCCCACCGTGGCGCAATCCGGCGGCGATGCGTTCTTCGAACCGTGGTGGGATCAAGCCACCACGATCGGACAAGCCGTGTTCCGCCACGGCGACATGCAGAAGCTGATCGCCGATGTCGAGGCGAAGTTCACCACGGTGAACGAGAGGCCGCAGTTCACCGATAAGAAGGCGCTGTTGCTCCGTGGCAGGCTGCACCGCGATGCCGCGCAAATCAGCAGCCCAAGCTGGCGGCAGGAATTTCTGAACCAGATGGGCCTGTCGGCAGCAGAAACCCAAGAGTCGCTGATCCCGCGGGATCGCATGGCCGCTGTCCTCGACTCCGCCGACGTCCTGATCTGGACCACTGAGAGCGACGAGGAGCAGGCCGCCCTGCTGGCCGACCCCACCATTGCAGGTCTGTCCGCAACGGCTAAGCAACGCAACGTTTTCACCGGCAAAGAACTCGCCGGTGCCATCGCCTACGCCTCGACGCTGTCCTACCCGGTGGTCGCCGAGAAGCTGCCGCCGATGATCGCCGCGGTGCTGGGCTGATCTAATGTCCGGGTGACAAACGATCTGACGGCCGACACGAACAGCCACGCCGCCTTTGCCCGAGTGGGATCGACCTATTATCCGGTCCTCGTCGCGGTGTTCACCGCCCTGGTGATCGTCTCGAATCTGACCGCTACCAAAGGAGTCGCATTCGGGCCGATCATCACCGACGGTGGGTTCATCGTCTTCCCATTGACCTACGTGATCGGCGATGTACTCTCGGAGGTATACGGCTTCAAGGCCGCGCGCCGGGCGATATTTACCGGATTTGCGATGAACATCCTTGCCGCAGCGGCCCTCTGGGTCACCGTCTATCTTCCTGCCGCCGACTTCTACGAAAACCAGGAGCATTTCCAGAACATCGCGGGTGCCTACACGGGGTTGATCGCGGCGGGCCTAGCGGGTTTCATCGTCGGCCAGACCCTCAACGCCTGGCTGCTGGTAGGGATCAAGGAGCGCACGAAGGAGAAGCATCTGTGGGCCCGGCTCATCGGGTCGACGTTCGTTGGGCAGCTGGGTGACACCGTGGTGTTCTGCGCGATCGCAGCCAGCGTTATCGGCATCAACAGCTTCGGCGATTTCGTCACCTATACCGCGCTGGGATGGCTGTACAAGAGCGCCGTCGAGGTTGCCCTGCTGCCGATCACCTACCGAGTAATCGGCTACATCAAGCGCCGTGAACCGACCTATCAGCCCACGGCGTGAGGCAGCGCCGTCGAACGCTTTCTCCTAGCAGCAGCTTCCACCGCCACTCGACGGTAGCGTTGGTAGACAAATACGCCAGCGGATGTGATGGAAGCTATGCATGCGGACGGCCCGAGTAGCGTTCTCGACTACGGCGATCACGCGCTTCTCCTTGAGTTCGGCACCACCGCCACGGTGCTTGCGTGGACCGACGTGCTGCGAACGGCCGACCTGTTGGGCGTCATGGATATCGTCCCAGCCGCTCGAACCATTCTGTTGAAGCTGGCGGGACCCCGGTTTCAGGCACCCACCCGGCGGCGGCTGAGCAGGCTGCGGCTAAGCAAGGATGCAGTCGCCGAATCAGTCAAGCACGCTGAGATCGTCATCGCCGTCACCTATGACGGCGCCGACCTCGCAGAGGTGGCGCGGTTGACTGGACTGACTCAGGACGGGGTTGTCGCGGCGCACACGGGACGGCCCTGGCGGGTCGGATTCAGCGGCTTTGCACCGGGTTTCGCCTACCTGGTGGGCGGCGACGAGCGACTGGCCGTGCCCAGAAAATCGGATCCCCGCACAATGGTGCCCACCGGATCCGTCGGGCTCGCAGGTCAATTCAGCGGCATCTATCCCCGCGAATCACCGGGCGGCTGGCAGCTTATCGGGCGCACCACCGCGGTGCTGTGGGATATCGAGCGGGACAACCCAGCCCTGCTGACTCCCGGATTGTGGGTTCGTTTCCGGGCGGTCCACGAGTGACCGTGACGATGGAGATTCTGCAGACGGGCCCGCTTGCCCTGGTCGAAGACCTGGGCCGTCCTGGCTTATCCCACTTGGGAGTCGGTCGCTCCGGGGCGGCCGATCGGCGGTCACACGCGCTGGCCAACCGGCTGGTCGCCAACCCCGATGATCGGGCGACCGTCGAGGTGACGCTGGGTGGGTTAACCGCCCGGGTACGCGGCGGGGACGTGGGGATCGCAATCACCGGCGCCGACGTCGACCCTGCAGTGAACGGAGTTCCGTTTGGTACCAACAATATTCACTATGTGCGCAACGGCGAAGTGATTTCACTGGGGGCACCTCGGACAGGATTGCGTTCGTATCTGGCGGTGCGCGGCGGCGTCGATGTGGCGCCAGTGCTGGGCTCACGAAGCTATGACGTGATGTCCGCGATCGGCCCGCCGCCGCTGAAGCGAGGCGATGTGCTGCCCGTCGGCGATCACATCGACATTTTTCCCGAGCTGGACCAGGCGCCGGTGGCTCCCATCGTCGACGACGTGCTGGCGCTCAGGGTGGTGCCGGGACCACGTGAGGATTGGTTCGTCGACCCCGACGTCCTGGTACACACCAACTGGCAGGTGACCGACCGCAGCGACCGTGTTGGCATGCGTCTGGTCGGGTCGCCACTGGAGTACCGCACCCCCGAACGCCAGCTCCCCAGCGAGGGAGCGACCCGGGGGGCGATCCAGGTTCCGCCGAACGGATTTCCGGTGATCCTGGGTCCGGACCACCCGGTGACCGGCGGCTACCCGGTGGTCGGTGTGGTCATCGACGACGATATCGACCGGGCCGCACAGGCGCGGCCCGGCCAAACGGTGCGGTTGCACTGGTCGCGACCGAGAGGACCGTTTGAGAGTGCTGTGAGCTGACCCGGCGGTACTGAAGCGCGCAGCGGCCCGCGCTGGTAGAACCAGGGTGTGCGTGCTCGCCTGGTCCACACGTCCGATCTCGACGACGAGACCCGCGAGCATGCCCGCTCGATGGTCATCGAAGCCTTCCGCGCAGCTCCTGATTACGAGTTCACCGACACCGACTGGGACCACGCTCTCGGCGGGATGCATGCGCTGATCTGTCAGCGGGGTGCGCTGATCGGGCACGCGGCGGTCGTTCAGCGGCGTCTGCTCTACGGCGGCACTTCGCTGCGCTGTGGCTACGTCGAGGCCATCGCGGTGCGCGAGGACCACCGCGGGCAAGGGTTGGGCAGCGCGCTGATGGACGCTGCAGAACAGGTGGTCCGCGGCGGGTACCACCTGGGCGCGCTAAGTTCGAGCGAATCGGGCAGGCCGCTGTACACCGCACGTGGGTGGCTGCCGTGGAGCGGGCCGACGTCGGTGCTGGCTCCGGACGGATTGGCGCAGACACCGGAGAACGACGGTTTTCTGTTCGTCTTTCCTGGCCAGCTACCGCCCACGGTGATGCTGGACACGAGCACCGCGATCACCTGCGACTGGCGCGACGGCGAAGTTTGGTGACTGACCTCACAGTGGGTCAGGTTCTCGCGTGAGCCGAATTTCATCGCTTGACCAGGCGTGACATGGTCACGCAACGACGGCTTAATCGCGGCGAAACAAGCCCTGAATAGACAGTTAGGCATGAGTGAGCCGGACTGGTCGCCGCTCACCGGATTCCGAGTCGCGGTGACATCAGCGCGGCGCGCCGACGAACTAGGGGCATTGCTGAAGCGCCGGGGCGCGACGGTGACCTGTGCGGCCGCGATCGAGATGGTTGCTCTGCCCGATGATGACGAGCTGCGCCAGCGCACCCAATCGCTGATCGACATCCCGCCGGACATCGTCATCGCCACCACCGGC
>Ga0114920_10000325_pt1 | contig 20795 bp, 18 predicted proteins | sample ChitaG_FD_88683 | JGI IMG/M metagenome (GOLD analysis project Ga0114920, IMG submission 88683) | Deep subsurface microbial communities from South Pacific Ocean to uncover new lineages of life (NeLLi) - Chile_00310 metaG | ecosystem: Environmental > Aquatic > Marine > Oceanic > Sediment ...
AATCCAAGTTAAGTATTGTGTCTCCATAATTTTTGCATGATATTATGGATCATCCTCAAAGTTTATTACGGAATTATTACTTAAAAGGTTCACTCCAAAAAAAATTATTGATTTTCCAATGTTATGTAAAAGAACCCTCCTTTTGGCTTTATATGTTGGCTTTTAATCTAAACTGCGCTCCAGCTGCCCTTTTATCTGTCCTTTTACCCTAAAATAAGTTCCCTGGGCCACGGCGATGACCTTACCCCCCTGTTTAGAAGCTTTTCCCTCAGCCAGAATTAGCCTTTTTCTATTTTCTTTTATCCATCCTTCCAAAAGCAGTTTCTCGCCAGTCCAAGCAGGGTTTTTGAATCTTATATCTATTCGTGATGTGAGAGTGAAGATTCCTTTGGCTATGATAGATTTAATCATCACCTCATCCAGAAGGGCAGAGATGATACCACCGTGTAATATTTCCTTGTAGCCTTCGAATTCGGGTGTCGGAATGTACTCTGCCCTGGCTTTGCCTCCTTCGTGAAAGAAAACGACCCTTAAGCCGATGTCGTTTTTATCCCCGCATACAAAGCATTTGCTGTATCTCTGTATTAATTCCATCGCTCCGTTCTCCTCTCTTTTATCTTGCAATAGAAAAACCTTCTATGGCTATGGCGCCTTGATGACTGAGGCTGCCAATAGAAATTATATTTCGATTTAGTGGCTAGAAATATTAATGGCCTGCTATGATTTCGGTTTTCTTTTTTGTTTTTCTAAAGTCCGGATAACCTGAGTGAGAGAATCAAGATAAGGAGTGGGAGAACCGGTTTCTTTCCCATAATCGATAATGGTCTGGAAAACATACTCTATCGGATTCCCTGCTTCTAAATCGATAGAGGTGGATGGCTTGTGGTCGCCGGCATTGGATAAATAACCAATGCAGTTTTCAAAAAAATCCTCTCCATACTCATATCCCACTTCTTTTGCCACCTGGATGCTTTCCCTGAGAATCTGCTCGCAGAGAAACCGGGTTTCTTCTGTATCCATGGCTTGCTTCATAGTCAGACCTGTTGTCGCGCAAACGGGCATCAAGGAAGCGTTAAGGATTGTTTTTTTCCATTCGTACTTTTTTATATCGGGAGAAAAGGCTGTTTCCAATCCAGCATCTGTTATGAAATCGGCAATTTCTCTGGCAAGCGGTTCATTTTCAGGACTGAGAGCTCCGATGTAGTTAGGAGGATTAAAGAAGGCGAACTTGATTATGCCCGGCTCGACGATCGAACTAGCATAATTGATTACAAACCTCAAGATATCCTCTCGGCTGAATTTCTCAGCAGCCCTATCCTCATTGTCTATTCCGTTTTGAATAAGGAGGATTTTTTGCCCCGGCTTGAAAATCGGTTTGATCTCATCCAGGAGAGAATTGAGGAAATTGAATTTGGTTGAAATAAAAAATAAATCAACATCAAATTCACTCAGGATGGCTGTGGAATAACCCGTGCCTTTTACTCGCGCATTGAAGCTGTCACCTACACCTGTTACGGTGATTCCATTTTGTTCAATAGCTGAGATTAGCTCTTTTTTTATATCGATGAGATAGACATTTTCTTGATTCCGGGCTAGATAGGCAGCCATGAGGCTTCCTATAGGTCCTGCGCCTATGACGGCAATATTATGATTTGGCATTCGAGCTCCTGAAAACTATCCTTTTGACTTCTATTTTGTGGCTATTATAGGAAATCTATTCATTCATTGTCAAAAAACAAAATCTGACCCATTTATCAGATTATTCGATTGCATATAACAGATAATAGTAGAGGAAAGGATTTGAATAAAGCTTGAGATGAAAGAGTATATAAAAGAGAGTATATTAACATGTATATTCTTTTCTCGGATTTTTTAGTAAGATTAATTTGAAGACAATAAATGTAAATTTAACGTTGTGAATATAAAAAGAGCATAAAAAATGGAGGTGAAACCGATGAGAAAAATATGTCCTGCAGTTTTCGCTTTCCTTTTTATTGTTCTTCTTTATTCTCCAGTTGACGCACAAAAGATAAAAATCAAAACCATCGATGGAGTTCAGGTAGTTTCTAATCCGAAAAATCCTGCGCCGCCAAAAGGAACTCCAACCAAGATGGTTCTGAGGGAAGAATTATCCATTGGAGAAGGTGAACAAGAGGAGGAGATGTTTTCCCAGATGACCGCTATAACTGTGGATGATGAAGGGAATATATATATCCTGGACCGAGAGGAGAATATAATTAAAGTTTTTGACAGTAAGGGAAAGCTTCTAAAAAGCTTCGGGAAGCAAGGCCAGGGACCGGGAGAATTGAATGGGCCGATAGGTATACGAGTTACCCCTAATAATGAATTGATGGTTGAGGATGTACTCAGTCAAAGGCTAGCTTTTTTTTCTCTGGATGGAAAGTTTCTAAGACATCTATCCACAGCCAAGGCTCTTGGTTTAGCCCTTGTCAGGATCGATTCAAAGGGAAATATAATGGGACAGCAGATTGTTCCCGCTGAGGGGAAACTAACCAGGGAAGTCAAAAAATATGACAGTGAGCTAAATCCACTCTTTACGGTTGCCGTCCATGATTTTCCAAACGTATTGGCCGGGAAAATCAATCCTTTCGATTTAGTGTTTTTCTTCGAGTTGAGTAAAGACGACACTATTTATTATGGAAATCTTAAAGAATATAAAATCGAAATTTTCAGTCCGGAGGGAAAGATAGTCAAGAGAATTTTGAAAGAATATAATCCTGTTAAGATAACAGAAGAGGACAAGGAAGAGATGTTGATTAGAATTCCACCTGAGGCAGCTGCGATCAAAGACAGGATAGACTTTCCAAAAAATTATCCGGCCTGTCAGAGTTTTTACTTAGACGACCAGGGAAGGCTGATTGTGAGAACCTATGAGAAGGGAGAAAAGAGGGGAGAATTTTATCATGATGTCTTTGATGAGGAAGGAAGGTACATCGCAAAAATTCTTCTCGATGTAGAGCCGCTGGTCTGGAAAGGAGGAAAGCTATACGGGAGAGAGGAAACAGAAGATGGATACCATATCCTGAAAATTTACAATATACTTTGGGAAAAATAGTATTTTTATCTTTTATCCATGATCCTCATTTTGACTGGTCCTGTCCATATCGGTAAAACGACCCTTCTCGAAAGAATCGTCTATGAATTGAAAAAGGAAAAAATCGATATAGACGGATTCTTGAGTGAATCTGTCCTGGAGAACCAGGAGGTCATTGGTTACGATTTATGTGATATAAAAAAGGAAGAATCAATTCCATTTATCCGCAAAGAAGGGGAGAGGGATTGGCAAAGAATCGGTCCATTCTTCTTTATTCCACAAGGATTAGCCAGAGCGAAAGAGATTATTTTTCGAGGCAAAGAGAATGCGCTTCTTATTGTCGATGAAGTTGGACCTCTGGAGCTTGGAGGAAAGGGTTTGTGGCCTGCGCTGAAGGAAGTCATCTTCCAGCCCTTGAAAAGGTCTGTTCTTGTCGTAAGGGCAAACATCCTCGAAGATTTCCTTGCCATGCTCGGCAAGAGTGAGGTGAAGGTATTTGATATAAAGGAGGAGGGAGTCTTTTCTCATATTCTATCGGGAATCTTGGGTGTTTCTAAATTCTTGCTATGATCTAGCTGATTTAGTATTCTTGGAGTCGGACCTAAATTGAAAACTGCTTTTTTTGGTAAATTGCGACTCTCTGTAAACACCACATAAGCTTGACATTCAGTTGAAATGAAAAACATATATGTTCATCTTTTCAATCTGCTGGAGGAGAGAAAATCTCTGGTTCTGGGAACAATCATTGATACAATAGGCTCAGCACCGCAGGTGCCTGGAGCTTCTGCCCTGTTTTCAGAAGAAGGTCTGATTGAGGGAACCCTGGGAGGTGGGCTGCTTGAGTTTGATGCACAGAAAAAAGCGTTGCAGGCTCTAAAAAAGAGGACTTCCCTCATCTCCGAATTCAGTCTTCATGAAGACCTTTCTGCAGAGGAGGGAGCCATCTGCGGAGGAGAAGTCAAGATTCTGATCGATGCCAGCCCTGAAGTACACAGAGATGCCTTCCATAAGCTGAGTCAATCGCTCAATGAGCGGCAGTCAGGAGTTTTAGCTACATTTATAAACAAGCTTTCCGAAGGAAGGGTCTCTCTTTTGCGATATTGGATAGAAAGAGCAGAGAAAATTCAGATTGATCTGGAAATAGATCACTCTCTATTCCAGGAAGAAGTCAAAGATACCCTTACAGAGAGCAAGCCAAAGTTATTAAAAATTAAGGAAGAAATATCTCCCGAGAAGGCAGAAGAACGGCTATTTTTTTTAGAACCCATTTTCCCTTTGCCTCAACTTGTAATCGCCGGAGCAGGCCACATCGGTCAGGTTGTCGCCAATCTTGGAAGTCTCTTGAATTTTGAAGTCACCGTCATAGATGATAGGGCTGAGTTCGCGAATAAAGAAAGATTTCCAGGGGCGGATCATGTAATCGTTGATGAAATAGGGAAATCTGTCCAGGATTTCCCCATATCTCCTGATACATATCTGGTCATTGTCACTCGAGGTCACCGCTGTGATGCAGATGCTCTGCGTGAGTGCATTAATTCTGATGTAGCTTATATTGGCATGATAGGGAGTAGGCGAAAAATAAAGTTGATGCGAAAAGAATTTCTGGATCAAGGCTGGGCTACACCCGATCAATTTGATCGGGTTTATGCTCCGATTGGAACCGATATCCAATCAAAGACTGTGGAAGAGATTGCCATAAGCATCGCCGCCCAGCTTGTTCTTGTGCGTAGCCAAATCCAGAATAAGGGATAAGGATCCTCTCCCATTTTATGTGTGTTATGATCAAGAAAATAAGGAGGTCTTACCCACACGATATGGAAGGGAACTTAAGGAGGGATAAAAAATGATATGGGCTATGATCTTGGCTGCAGGTGAGTCTAAAAGGATGGGAAAGCCCAAACTTCTTCTCTCTTTTGGTGAAAAAACGATAATCGAGGCTGTCATCGATAACGCAGTTCAGTCAAAGGCAGAGAATATTCTGGTCGTTCTTGGCTCAGACCGGGAGAAAATAGAGGAGAAAATTAAGGATTTGCCGGTAAAAGTTGTCTTTAATCCAAATTTTCGCGAAGGAATGCTCTCATCTGCCCGGATAGGATTTCAAACGCTTCCTGAGGATACGCAGGCTGTTTTGGTCTTTCTCGGAGATCAACCTGCCATTTCTCATGCTATCATCGATAAAGTCATCGATGCCTATAACAGAACAAAAAGAGGGATTGTCCTGCCTGTTTATGAGGGGAATCGAGGCCATCCTGTTCTTATTGATATGAAATATAAGGATGAAGTAGCGAAGCTGAGTGCTGATGTTGGCCTCAGGGGTGTTGTCTATGGCCATCCAGAGGATGTACAGGAAGTTGAAATGGAGACACCGAGCATACTCAGGGACATCGATGACGCAGATGATTATGATAGGGAATTAGAGTTGAAGAAGGAAAAATAAATTTCGATTTGAGCCGACCTTCCCATTTTTAGGTTTTTATTTTACATTTATCCTTGATTTTTTATTAACTTGGATTATCCACGAGTTAGGTATATTCGGAGGGTTTCATGAAAAAGAAAAATTTATGCCTATTCTTGTTTTTGTACTCAGTGTTATTCTTCGCATGCAGTACAGAGACGGCAAAAAAAGATGTGATAACAACTGGTTCTCTCTTCATGGATGCTTTTTTTTAAGAATGTCATTCCCCTGTTTTCACAGGGGCAGGCTCTGCAGAAGCAGGAATCCAATCCTCTCCGTCATTCCTGCGGAAGCAGGAATCCAGAGATATCTAAATGTGATTTCATATGTATCTATCCATACTTAAATTAATTGGGGTCAGGTCTTGCTTTTTGCCTCTCGACTCTTGACCCTATATCCATTAATGACATCTGAAGGTGGGCTTGATGAATCAAGCCCCTACATTTTCTTAGCGTTGAGGCAAAAAGCAAGACCTGACCCCAATGGCTCTATATTATAAAAGTTATAAAGGTCTGACCCCGTTTGTATGAATTCAAGTTCCTACAGCCTTTTTTTGATTCGGTCTGGGGTCATGGGGAGCTGGAACAGCCTGGCACCTATGGCATCATAAATCGCATTGGCAACCACGGCGCCCATACAGACTATTGCTGGTTCCCCGCCTCCCTGGGGAGCAGAATCTTTTGCATCAATGATAACAGTCTCGATTTTTGGCTGCCAGGAAAAGCGAGTTATTTCGTAAGTATCAAAATTTGTGTCAAAGATTTCACCGCCTTTGAAGCGGATCTCTTCAGTCAGAGCATAGCCCAATCCCATGGTGATACATCCTTCCATTTGCAGTTTTGCTCCAGCGGGATTGACACATAGCCCCATTTCTTGAGCGCATACGACACGCTTAACCTGAACTGTTCCTTTTTTCTTGTCCACTTCAACTTCTGCTATATGAGCTACATATGTTCCTGCATCAATGCCACAGGATATACCGTAGCCTCGACCGCTTGGAGCTTTTGATGGGGACCAGCTGAATTTCTTTGCAGCAGCCTCAAGAACTCTTCTCATTCTTTTGTCGCTCAAATGCTTCAGTCTGAATTCCAGAGGATCTGCGCCAGCTTTTGAAGCCATGATATCAATCTGCGATTCTCTGGCAAAGGTATTGGTGTTGTTGGAAGGCGCGCGCCAGGCTCCTGTACTAAAAGGATGGGAGCCAGGAGTGCCTCGCCAGCCCCCTCCCGTAGAAACAGTTCGATGATGAGGTATCTCATAAAATTGTGCGGAGCCCCTTTCGCCTGCATAATAAACAATATAATCCCATAGGACAATTTTACCTGCACCATTGATTCCCGATCTTATTTTAACCACTGCTGCTGGGCGGAAAGTGTCATAAAAGAACTCTTCTGGACGGCTCCAGGCGACCTGAACGGCTTTTCCGGCTAATTTCGCTAAGCGTGCTGCTTCTACAGCCTGTCGGTTGCCAACCTTTCCTCCAAAGCCTCCCCCTACAAAGGGAGTGATGATGCGGACATTTTTGGAAGGAAAGCCTATGGCTTGAGCAACACTCTCTTGGTCGCCGAATGGCCTCTGCGTAGATACCCAGACAGTAGCTTTATCCCCTTCGATTTTAGCCACAGCTGTATGGGTTTCTATGGGAGAATGGGCGACATAGCTGTTCAAATATGTTTCCTTAAAATTTTCAGAGGCGAGCTTCTCACCCTGGGTGAGATTTCCCCCCCGGGCAACTGTTTCTCCTTCTGGAGCGATATTAACCAAATGGTCAAAAATATTCTTATCATCGACTTTTTCTTCTGGTTTTTCAAATAGAGCTTTAACTTTTGCCAGCGCTTTTTCAGCCTCATCCGGGTGCTCGTGAAGGACAGCAACCAGATCTCCTTCTTGGACTACTCGAACACCTTTCATCTTTTTGGCAGCTGTAGTGTCAACGCTCTTTAATTTTGCCCTGTGAGCAGGGGGCCTCAAAATCCTTGCGTACAGCATACCAGGAAAACGCATGTCTCCTGCAAATTTTGCCTCTCCTGTGACCTTCTTTAAAGCATCTCGTCTCAGAAGAGGCTTCCCCACGATCGTAAAATCGGAGGGTTTTTCTATGATGGCTTTTTTCTCCAGGCGCTTTTGGATTTTTTTCCCTTTGGTCAGTTGAGCGTAGGTAACCTTTTTTTTGTTTTGAGTTTTATCAAATATCACTCCATCCTTGGCTATCAATTTGTTTTGAGGTGTCTGGAGATGTTCAGCAGCCAATTCCATTAATACAGCCCTGGCTTCAGCAGCAGCTGCTCTCATCATAGGACCAAACATGCGGGTGGAAAGGGAACCAAAGGTCCCCATATCCCACGGGCAGAGAGCCGTGTCTCCCATTACCATATCGACTAAATCCAAAGGGACATTGAGTTCATCGGCTAGCATCTGTGCAAGGGATGTTATGATACCCTGGCCCATCTCAATTTTTCCTGTGAGGCAAGTGACTCTTCCATCTTCTCCGATCCTTAGAAAGGCATTAAAATCTTCAGGAGTCCTTTGACGGAATCCTCTGCGTTGGGCTTCCTGCAGTGCGGCGCTGTCAAAGGGAGAGAAGAGGATTACGATTCCTCCGCCCAAGAGCTTGAGAAAATCTCGACGGTTTAGAGGGAAATTTACTTTTATATCAGTGAAATCAAGGTCCATGTATTCGTCTTTTTTCATCTTTTCCCTCCTCTTATTTCACGCGCTGCGGTCTGGATAGCCTGGATAATCCGTTGATAAGATCCACAACGGCATAGATTCTCTTCCATGCCTTGAATGATTTCTTTACGGGTGGGTTGCGGATTTTTTAACAGTAAGCTGTAAGCATTGAGAATCATTCCCGGAGTGCAGAATCCGCATTGAAGAGCATCGTGCTTTATGAATGCTTTTTGCAGAGGATGGAGGTCTCCGTTATTAGCCAATCCTTCGATTGTGATGACTTCTTTCCCATTAACATCTTTGACAGGAAATTGGCAGGACCTGACAGCCTCATTGTTCACAAGAACGGTGCAGGCTCCGCAGAAGCCCTCTCCACACCCGAATTTAGCCCCTATAAGATTGAGCTCAGTGCGCAAAACCCATAAAAGCATTCGCTCATTATCCACGGTCATGCTTACGGGCTTATCATTGAGCTTGAAACGAATGGTTTCCTTCATTTCAGTCTCCCTTTAAATTTAAATTAATTGTGCCTTGATCCATATTTGATAAATTATATATCGTTGGGTAAAGCGTAGTAATCTTTTTTTGTCGTTGCGAACCTCGAAGAGATGAAACAATCTCATGTTAGCTGTCAAAAATACTCTTCTCTATTGTATAGTATTTTAAATGATGCAATGGTTTACATCTATGAGATTGCCGCGCTCTCTTCGGTCGCCTGCAATGACGTTTTTATATTATCTCATCTGACAGGTGGGCTTGATGAATCAAGCCCCTACAAAATAAACCAATGTGGGTTTAATGAATTAAACCCCTACGCTGCTATCAGGTGGGCTTGATTCATCAAGCCCCTACAGATTCATCCAGATGGGCTTGATCAATCAAGCCCTACATACTACACCAAAGACATCGCGGCTCTATAGATCACAGCCTCAGCGAGTTCTTTTTTGTATCCGTTCTCTGTCATGGGGCTGGCATCTTTCAGAGCCTCTCTAGCAGCTTGCCTGAGCAGATTCTCCGTAGTTTTTTTGCCTCTTATTGATTTTTCAGCTTTTTCGAGTCTCCAGGGAACAGGAGCTACTCCTCCTAGAACAATCTTGATATCCTTAAATATACCTCCGGAAATAGTTCCTTTCACTGCTGCTGAAACGAGAGCAAAATCCCATGTTTCTCTTTCCTTGAGTTTTTTATAGGTGCTTTTTTCTCCCGTTTTCGCCAGAGGGATTTTTATTTCCCGGACAACCTCGCCAGGGTTTAGAATATTCTCTTTTCGGACATTTGCTCTGGGCAGTGTAAAAAAATCTGCAAGGGATAGGTTCTTATCTCCTCTAGAGGTGCTGATAGATATTTCTGCATCCAGAGAAATAAGAGCTGGGGCTAGATCCGATGGATAGACTATATGACAGATTCCTCCGCCAAAGATGGCATGGTATTTATTTTTTCCCCTGGTTGCAAAGCACCTGCTTCCTCCCTTTTTCCGGCATATAACTTGAGGATCGCGATAGTACCAGCAGCGGGGTCTCTGGCAGAGGTTCCCCCCGACTGTTCCCACATTCCTGAGTTGTGGAGTAGATATAGATAAGGCAGCTTCATGAAGCCCGGGGTAGTCTTGTTTTATCACGGGATCTTCAGTCAGTTCGGTCAAAGTGGTCAGAGCTCCGATCCGAACTCCACCCCTTTCTTTTTTAATATAAGAAAGATTGGGAATAGATTTCAGGTCCACTACTACTTCAGGTTCGATTATCTCGTCTTTTATCTCACCTAGAAGGTCAGTCCCTCCGGCCAGGAGGTAATATTTTTCCTTATTTTCAGATAGCAAAGAAGTGACCTGGTCAATTGTTTGAGGTTCAGCTATTTTGAAATTTCTCATCAGCTTGCCTCCCTTCCTTTTAAAGCTTGAAGGACTTTGTCAGGAGTCATCGGTATCTCTCTGATATGTATCCCGATAGCATTGTATACGGCATTAGCGATAGCTCCTGCGGGAGGAATTCTGGGCGGTTCTCCAAGACCTTTGTTCCCGAGGATATTTATTCTTGGATCAATCATGTCAACGAAGAAGACCTCAATTTCGGGAATATCTAAAGATGTAGCAATTTTATAATCCCTCATATTCGGATTAACCAGATTCCCTGTGATGTCATCCATAATCCGTTCTTCGAAAAGAGCGGTGCTTATTCCCTGTGTGATACCTCCGATGACCTGGCTCTCTGCAGTTAGCTTATTGAGGATTCTTCCGCTTTCATGAACTGCAACGACTTTAAGGACTTTTATCTGGCCAGTCTCTGTATCCACCTCTAACTCTGCGAAGTGAGCGGCAAACGTGTTATAGGCATAATCCTGAGGCATTCCTTTGCGTTCTCCATGAAAGACTCGTTCCCGGCCCAATTCTCTGCGCAAATTTCTAAAAGTGATCGATTGGGCTGGATCATTCTTGTTATAGAGCTTTTTGTTTTCTAAAACGACATCGGCAGGATCAATCTTCAGTTTTGAGGCTCCTAATTCTTTGAGAAAATCAGCTGCTTTCAGGGCTGCATCCCTGATTGCTGGGCCTACGGATGGAGCTGTCAGGCTTCCTCCTGAAAGAATAGCCCAGGGGTAATCTGTGTTTCCGATTTTCACTGCTATATCTTCTGGTTTTCGGCCTAATGTTTCTGCGGTGATGGTCGCCATATAGGTTCTTGTGCCGGTGCCAATATCCTGAGTGCCGCTGATTGCCTCTACACTTCCATCAGGGTGGATCTTGACATCAGCTAAGGTTCCCGGTACCCCTGCTCCCCACCATATCTGGCTGGCCATTCCTATACCTCGGCGTGTCTTTCCGTTGCCTTCTCCAGGCTTCTTGTTTCTTCTCGCCCAGCCGATCTTTTCTGCTCCTATCTGGTAGCACTTATCCAATCCTTTGGAGGAATAGGGAATTCCGGTGTCCCCACGGTTTTTGGTGCTGTAGTTTTTCTGCCTCAATTTTAATGGATCGATGCCGATCTCATTGGCAAGCTCGTCCATGAATCCTTCAAGTGCCATGGTTCCTTGAACATGGCCAGGAGCTCTTGTGGGCCGCGATGCTCCGGTATTTGTGAAAACGCTGTATTCTTCTACTTTCACATTGGGGCATTTATAGACGTCTATCAATGGCTCTGAACACCGGTCGCCTCTACCAATCCCTCCTGAAGTATAATTTTTCAGATAGAGGGCGGTAAGATTTCCATCCTTTTTCACTCCGCCTTTGATTGTCTGCATGCTTGAAGGGCGGTTCCCTACACAGAGGGAATTCTCTTTCCTGGAGAGAATTATTTTTACCGGCCTTTTGGCTTCTTTTGCTAGCATGGCAGCAGCCACTGTGTAGTCGTTCACTCCCAGTTTGCTTCCAAATCCTCCCCCCATGTATTGTTTTATGACTCTTGCTCGACCCGCAGGAATATTCAGGGCACGGGCAAGACCATCTCTAACGCTGTGAATGGCTTGGGTGGAATCCCAGACTGTCAGCCTTTCTCCTTCCCATTTGGCGATACTCCCATGAGTCTCTGCAGGATGATGAATTTCCACTGCTGTTTTATAAGTCCGCTCCAGTACAACATCTGCTTCAGCGAATCCTTTTTCGATATCACCGCGCTTATAATCATTAAATTTCTGGATATTTTGTGATTTGTGAACTTGGGGAGCTCCTTCTTCCATAGCCTTCTCTTCTGTAACAACAAAAGGAAGGGGTTTGTATTCAACATTAATTAATTTAAGAGCCTCTGCTGCTATTCCCTCGCTCACTGCAGCTACAGCCGCGATCTGTTCACCTGCATACGTTACTTTTCCTTTTTTAAGCTGAAGAGCAGCTTTTACTCCAGGCATGCTTTGGACCTTACTCAGGTCTACAGATACGACTTCGGCGCAGGCGTGGGGACTTCTCAAGATTTTTCCATGGAGCATTCCCCTGAGCTTGATATCATGGGTATAAGGAGCTCGGCCGGTAACAATTTTTTCTCCGTCTATTCTTGGAGTGGATTTCCCGATGATTTGGAATTCATCTTTCTCAGGTGAGGGGGCGATTTCAGGTTCATCTGTCTCCTTATCTCTGAACTCTTCAAGATAGAGGAAATTGGAATCTTCGATACCTTTCAGATATTCTTTTTTCGCCATTTTAGGGCCTCCTCGTGCCTTTTGATGCAGCAGAGACAGCGTCGTAGATCTTAAAGTAGTTTCCGCAGCGGCAGATATTACCTGAGAGCCCATTTTTTATTTCTTCCAAGTTGGGGATTTGATTTTTGTTGAGGAGAGCCACAGAAGATATGATAAATCCTGGAGTGCAGAACCCGCATTGGTAGGCATCTTTTTGGATGAAAGCTTTTTGGACGGGATGAAGTTTTTCCTTGGTTGCTAATCCTTCGATTGTAGTGATCTTCTTGCCATCTGCTCTGATAGCAAGATACATGCAGGAGTAAACGGGATTCCCGTCTAAGAGAACCGTACATCCCCCACATTCTCCTCGGGCACAAGTCTTTTTTGTTCCGGTCAAATTCAGTCTCTCTCTCAAGACATGGAGAAGAGTTTCTCTTGGCTCAACGATCAGAGGAAATTTCTTTTCATTCACAGTGAGGGTGATCTGTTTTTTGCTATAGAGGGGGATTTCCCCTTTTTCTGTCTGGAGAGAAACAACATCCTGAGCAAGGAGCTTAGGGACAACAGCGGCACCTATAGCTCCTCCGCTGAATCCTTTGATAAAATCTCTCCTTGTAAAAGTTTTTCTTTTCTTAGTTTTGCCCTTTTCCATCTTACCTCTCCTTTTTTGGAAAAGATGTTTTTTGCTAGGCTAACCTGATGATAGTGATGATAATCAAACACAGAATGAGTGTTGCAGGTGAAGCAAAATATCGCAGTTTTCGATTCGCTAATTCAAATTTGGCCTCCCAAGCAAAAATCTTCGTTCCAACGAGAATTCCTAAAGGAACAGTGACAAAAGAGAGGAAGACGGCTAGAGGGGCATAATACAGGGAGAGAGGGTAGCCTGTTCCTGGATAAACACAGGCAGGAACGCCAGTAGCATATTTCACTAGGGGAAACAGGTTTACAGCCAAGAGGGCAGACATTCCTCCCATGAGAGCTTGACCTCCTGTCTTCTGTTTTAGCTTTTCACTGAATATTGCTATCAGTACCAGAAAGGCTGCACCTTCCATTAAGAAGGCAAAAATAGGATTTCCTATAGCTCCATGCAGGAGAGGCAGGGAAAGAAGAAGAGCGTCAAACATCTTAAAGAGGCATGCTATGACGATGAGTAGAGCAACACCAATGATTCTCCGGGTTAGAACCCAGCTTGAGGCTATAAAAAAGAGGGCAACTCCTGTCATTATAGCGCCAGAATAAAAAGAAGCACAGCTTCGAAGCCACATGCCTAAAGCAGCCTCTGAAAAGCCCCATACAGCTCCGAGCATTACAACAATGCCCAGATAAGATTTGGGAATGTTTTTGTCCATGCTTTCCTCCTTTTCTATTTGAATTTATCTATGCATGTATTTTTATGGATTATAATTTTCTTACTCTATTTTAGCAATATTTTCTTTTAAAATTTATATATTTAATAGCAGAAGTAAAGTTTTTTTCAGCGGGGCCAGGCTTTCATAACTTTCATAACTTTTATAATTCGATCAGTATTAAAGAAAAAGGGGATCATTGGGGTCATACCTTGGAAACTTTAGTAATTCCGTGATCAAACCTTGCCATTTTAGTAAAACAAATTGTCTGTCCTTGATTATCCTGAAAATGGGGACAGGCTCTTTTTTGTAATAGGAGAGATTGCTTCGTTCCTCGCGATGACATAAAGGTGGGCTTGATAAATCAAGCCCCTACATTTTAAAAACGGGGACAGATGATATAATTACTAAAGTTTTCAAGGTCTGCCCCCAATGCTAACTGTTTAAAAAAAAGAGAAATTGGAGTATTCTAAAAGAAAAATTGCTGAGATTGAAAAAATTGTTTTATAAGAGCAAAGGGAGAATTTTATGGGGTCAGGCCTTGTTTTTTGCCTTTTTTAAGCAGACTGCCATAGATTCTTGTTCTTGGACTTTTTTTGGCGAAAAGTGATAGATGTCAAAGAGCTTTGCTGACAAAAAAAGCAAAAAACAAGACCTGACCCCAACATTGAAATAAAAATGAGTTCAAAAGGAGGCTAACATGAGAAAAGTGAAGACTAATTTTTTAAGAAGATGGGTTGCATTCATTTTTATATGTATAGTCATCGGAGCATTTCTCTGCGGCAAAGATTTCAAGGGAAAATTACTGGATATGACTTATCCCTATGATGAGAGCACGATTTATTGGCCAACTGCAAAAGCTTTTAAATTGACAAAAGTTTCGTGGGGAATCTCGGAAGGTGGTTGGTGGTACGCATCCAACGAGTACAACGCTTCCGAACACGGTGGAACTCATGTGGATGCCCCTATTCATTTTGCCCAGGACGGACGGACTATCGACCAGATTCCACTTGAGGAATGGATAGGTCCGGCAGTTAAGATAGATGTCACCAAAAAATGCGAGAAGAACCGGGATTACCTCCTTCGAATCGATGATATCAAAGACTGGGAAAACAAATATGGAAAGATACCTGATGGTGCCTGGGTAATCATGTACACCGGTATAGACACCAAGTATTATCCGGATAAGAAGAAAGTCCTGGGAACCGACAAAACAGGTGAAGAGGCTATTCCTGAATTGAGTTTCCCAGGTTTTTCACCAGAATCAGCGGAATTTTTAATAAAAAAGAGGAATATAAAAGGGATTGCGATTGATACCCCGAGTATTGACTGTGGGAAATCAAAGGATTTCAAAGTGCACCAAATTCTCTTTGCCGCTGATAAGCTTGCCCTGGAAAATATCGCCAACCTGGATAAACTTCCATCTGCTGGAGCAGTGCTCTATGCCATCCCGATGCTGATTAAAGAGGGGACAGGCGCTCCGGCTAGGGTTTTCGCCATACTTCCTTAATTTTAAAATCTAAACTTCTTCCCGAACTTGAAGGCCTGAAGAGGCCAGGGAAATAGGAATAGACTTTATCCCTTTGTTCAGAGCGTCTATCTCTTGAAGCATCTGCTTTCTCAGGCGTTGGTCCTGATTTCCCAAAATCGTCAAAGAGCCGCCTTTTCCTCCGGCTCCGTTTACTTTCCAGCCTGTGGACTTATATTTTTTTGCGATCTGGATGACAGAATCAGCCTCCTCTGATATGAGTCCCTCATGAAGAGACCTCTGAGTTTCATTGTTCTGAACCATTACCTCGCCGAAGGAATTCAAATCCCCCTTGAGTAAATGATTTTTTGCTTGTTCTGCCAAATTTTTCAGCCTCTGAATTATCTTGAACTGAGAACCCTTTTTCTCAAGAAAAGCGATAACTTCCTCATGGAGGCTTGAAGAGCTATGGCTCTTTCCTAAATAAACCAGACAGAGTCGATGATCCAATTCTTGTTTAATTCTTTCTTCAAGGTTTAGCTTATAGATTCGGGCCTGAGGGTAGCTGTACATATGGATGAAACAGACGCCTCCATAAGCCGCGCATATTTGATCTTGAATTCCGCTCTGGAGCCCTAACTTTTCTATCTCTACCAGATGAGCCGTGGATATAATCTCATCCAGGGAATGTCTCTGGGGTGTGAGAAAATCAAGCGCTCCGAGAAGGGCCACACAGACAGAGGCAGATGTTCCTGTGGAGCTTCCTGCTGGGACATGGGAGCGAAGACTTATGTCGAGTTCGAATTCCTTGGGAATGGGCAGAGAATTTATGGCTCCTTGAAGGAGTGGATGTTTGTCATATTGAGGTTTTTCGGGATTTACGATGAAAGTATCACCGTAGTTTTCCGCGCGAACCAGCACTCGTTCGTCTTTCTTCTTCTCATTCTCAAAAATTTTGATTTGAACTTCCACCAAAGGAGTGACAGCTATGTTTAGAACTTTTCCTTCTCCAGAAAACCAGGTATCTGTCCAACCTCCGATGTCATTTATTCTGGAAGGAGCGGAGGAATGGATGACTTTAAGGGGTTTTCTTTTATTGTCCTCAATAACTTGCATTCAATTTTCTCAATTAGCACAGGGGAATTTTAAAGTCAAATTCGAAAAGGGGACAGTTTCGTTTTTATGTAGGGGCTTGATTCATCAAGCCCACCGGTTTTTCATTGTAGGTGTTTGATTCATCTTGTGTAGGGGCTTGATTCATCAAGCCCACCGGTTTTTCATTGTAGGTGTTTGATTCATCTTGTGTAGGGGCTTGATTCATCAAGCCCACCTTTTTATTGTTTATATTTGATTCAATTAAAAAGTAGCCTGCCTCCTCTTTCTATATGTCAAGGCATGACACCTTTTAACTGACCTATCTTTAAAATCAAGCCCCGATGGAGAGAACCATTTCAGTTGACTCCCATTTTTTCCTTTGTTATAAGCTTAGAAGTAGGGAAATAGCAAAGAACCGTAAGAGTGGAAGGCTTTAAGAAATGTATGCTTTTTTGGATAAATTCTTTTTCATTTTTCATTCCAGCCTGATTGTATTTATCCTTTTCGGGTGGATTTGGAAAAAAACGAGGCTGGCAAATCTTATGGTTATTCTAATGACATCCTTTTCCTGGACTATTCTGGGAATATGGTATGGCTTTGGTTTCTGTCCCTGTACCGACTGGCATTGGCAGGTGAGGGTGAAACTGGGTTATTATGACATGCCTTCCACTTACACGAAATTCTTGATCGATTCTCTGACAGGTTTAGATGTGAGCCCGAAATTGGTGGATACTTTAGCTGTTTCGCTGCTTATTTTAGCCTTTGCCGCATCGGTTTTCACAAATGCGCGAGATTGGAGAAAAAGAGATAAAAAAAGAATCAGGAAATCGAAACTTTTAAGTTAAGAAATACGTATAATAATACGAACTCTCAGGAATTCAATTCATGCGTGAATTTTGTAAACCAATAAATAGAAAGGAGAGGGGAATGAAAAAAGCAACCTCATTCATGGCCTTGCTTGCTTTTCTCTTGGCTTTTTCCAGCGGAATTTCTTTTTCTCAGGAGGTGGATATAACCGGAACTTGGAAAGGAGAGACTGAAGTACCTGATGCTTCGGAACCGGATAAGTTAACCTTAGTAATTGAGAAGATAGAAGGTAAATACACTGGAACGATTTCAGATTCAATGGGAATGCTTCAGGAAGAGAAATGTGAGGATATCGAGCTTAAAGATAACACCCTGACATTCAAATTCAATGTCTTTACAGGAGAAGAGTATTTAAGTGTCTATACGACCCTGACCGTAGAAGGAGATAAGATGAGCGGGTACTGGGAAACAGAAGATGGAAATTCTGCAGCAATTGAGTTAGAGAGAAGCAAGTAGATTTTAACCGAAAACTCTTAATTTAAAAATTTGGGCCTTGTCCCGGAATTAGTTAATCAGACTTCATATCCTCCCATTCCACAATTCTAGAATTCATCTAAAATAAAATTTTGACATCGAGCTATTGCGTTGATAAATTATCCAGGTTCAATAAGGAGAGGATAAATTAGATTCCCTGAGTAAGACATCCTGCTTCAGCGAGATGTTAGAAAAATTTATAGAATTTTATTTGAGATTCTGCATAATTGAGATTATAATCTCCCTCTAGCAATGAGAAAAGACGAGCCCTTCCAGGAGGTTTTTTTGGTGAAAAAGGTTTTATTGGTTTTTTTGGTTTTCTGCCTGACGTTAATGTACGGAACGTCTTGTACTTTGCATGCGGAAAAGATTGTCCTGATGCATTCTAACGACACCCACGGCACATTTAAGCCCTTCAAGATAAAAGCCAAGGATGGAGAAAGATTAGTGGGAGGTATGGAAGCAGCGAGTCATTATATAAATGAAATCAGGGCTAGAGAGAAAAATGCCCTGCTGATCGATACAGGGGACATTATGACGGGTACCCTTGCCTCTGAAATCGAATATAAAGGTGTGATTGGTGGGGCGATGATAGAGTTCCTAAACAGATTGGGATACGACATCTGGTGCTATGGAAATCATACCTTTGACAGAGGAAAGGAAAATGCCAAAGGACTTATAGGATTGGCTAAATTTCCTACTGTTATGGCTAATATTGTCGATAAAAAGAATGACAAGATTTTTCATGCAAAGCCATATCATATCTTTAAGATAGGCAGATTAAAAGTGGGAGTCATAGCAGTTATGGAAGAGGATTTCTTGCTGGAAGTTCAAACGGAAATGGTAGATGGTTTGAATGTCTTACCGATTGTTTCCACTCTTAATTCTTATATTCCTGACTTGGATAAACAGACAGACCTAATTGTCGTTCTTTCTCATAGCAGGTTTAATCAGGGGATTAAAATAGCAAAGGATATTTCAGGAATCGACATAATCTTGGTTGCTTCTGAGGACGGAAGGTTTGAAGAGATCAACGGAGTATTGGTCAAATCCACCGAAGGTCATCAACAAACTCTGGGCTACTTAAAGGTGGAAGTCGAAAACGACAAAGTTGTGAATTATGAGCAAGAGTTAATTTGGCTATGGGCAGATGTCGATTTGAAGCCTTCACCCCAGGTTGCAGCCTTAGTTAAAGAAGTTGAGTTATCCATCGGAGCAGAATATGCTAAGGTCATAGGAGAAGCTAAACTAGACCACACTCGCAGCCGCTATCCAGTAGGGGATACACGCATAGAATGTGGACTGGGGAATTGGATAACCGATGCAATGCGGTGGAAAACAGGCGCTCAAATCGGGCTTCATAATAGCGGGGGAATCAGAGCAGATATTAAAGCAGGACCGGTAACCAAGGCGGATGTATTTAATGTCTATCCTTTTCAAGGCACTTTGGTCGTATTCAAACTCACCGGTCAGCAGCTTAAGCAAGTGCTTGAGAACGATGTGGAAAGAGGTGATGATAGATTACAGGTTTCAGGGCTTAAGTACAAATACTATCTCAAGGAAGCTAAGCCATATGGAAAAAGAGTAGACTTTGTAGAGATCAATGGAGACGTATTAGTGAAAGGGGGCAAAGTTCTCTACCCGAAAAGAGTCTATACTGCTGTCAGCAATGACTACTTGGTTGGACATGCAGAAGATAAATATTTTGGATTCCCGGCATCTGAGCCGCGGAATACTGGCCTGCCTCTAAATCAAGTGCTGATCGATTGGCTGACAGAATTTAAAGTACTCGATTGCAGATTTGAAGAAAGAATCTTACAGATCAAAAAATAAATGTGAAAAAGGGGACAGGCTACCTCTTTCTTGTAGGGGCTTAATTTATTAAGCCCACATGTTTATTTTTTAATTGTAGATAAGGTGGGTTTGATAAAAAAGTAGCCTGTCCCTTCCGCTTGATGGAGGGATATCATGGCTCATAAAATTCATTTGATCATTATTGCAGTGTTATTGTCTGGCATTTTCTTCGTTTTTTCTCCTGAGAGCCAGACAGCTAAGCGGCTTGCAGAAGGAACCCATGGGATGGTGAGTTCTGCGCATTCGCTTGCTACCAAAGCAGGACTTTCTATCCTGAAGAAAGGGGGCAATGCCTTTGATGCGGCTGTAGCTGTTGCCTCAATCCTTAATGTAGTAGAGCCGATGATGTCTGGTATAGGAGGATACGGGACTATCCTCGTTTATGATGCAAAAAAGCGAGAGATATGGTTTCTCGATTCCAGTGGAAAAATTCCTGTGGCTGTAAACTCTGATGTCTTTCGAGAGCCAACTCCGAATTACCGTGAAAACAGAAGAGGGCCAAAAGCTGTCTCCACACCCGGGAATGTGAATGCCTGGGAAGCTATGTCCAAAAAGTATGGACTGCTCGAATGGTCCGATCTTTTCGAGGAAGCTGTAAAAGTTGCAGAAGAGGGTTTTGTCTTGGATGAGAGGACTGCCCGGATGATCCAAAATGCTTTTGATGACTTTCCTTCTCATGCAAGAAGTTTTTATGGAAAAGATGGAAGACCCGTAGAGAAGGGAGAAAGGCTTATCCAGGAGGACCTTGCGATGTCTTTGCGGATGATCGCCCGGGAAGGCGCAAGAGTAGTTTATGGAGGGAAGATAGGAAAGGCGATCGATGCTGAGATGCGAGGCATAGGCGGATTTCTTTCTCTCAAAGATCTCATCAATGATAAAGCAGAATGGTGGAAGCCAGCTCAAATTCGTTATCGGGATTGTGAAGTGTATACAGCATCCCCTCCCAGCACTGCTTTTCCTTCTCTTATAAGACTCGGATTGATGAGCGAGTTCGATGTGGAGAAGATGGGACACAATACCCTGGATACTCTTCACAGATTTATCGAAGTTACAAAACATGCCTTCTGGTGCCGGCTGCGTTATGCTGGAGATCCTGAAGTCAATCCTCCGCCTCTGGATCACCTTCTTTCCAAGAACTACTGGGAAGAGCGAGCTTCAAAAATTGATTTGAAGAGAGCAAAGCCTTTCACCTATCCTGGCTTGAAACAAACAGAATCACAGCATACGACTCATTTTGTTGTTGCCGACTCATGGGGAAATATCGTGAGTGCCACTCAGACCCTTGGTAATTCCTTTGGCAGTCGGATAATGCCTAAGGGAACCGGGATATGGCTCAACAATTCTCTTGCTTACTGTACTTTTGAGCCTAAAGGAAATCCGATGGATGCCCATGCGGGGAGGAGA
>Ga0114920_10000328_pt1 | contig 20709 bp, 20 predicted proteins | sample ChitaG_FD_88683 | JGI IMG/M metagenome (GOLD analysis project Ga0114920, IMG submission 88683) | Deep subsurface microbial communities from South Pacific Ocean to uncover new lineages of life (NeLLi) - Chile_00310 metaG | ecosystem: Environmental > Aquatic > Marine > Oceanic > Sediment ...
CATATCGGTGAGAATAGTCTGCCTAGGAAACAAAAATCAAAATTTGCCGCTCTTGGCTCCACTTCGGTGGCGTTGAGTCCGGTTTTGGTTCGCGACTCTTGGGCAGTCTGATCTCACCGATGGATAGGAACCTCGATAGTGAGAAGAGTCTGTCTCAAACAAAAATAAAATTTTTTTATTTTTTGACTTTAGAACTTTTGAATTTTTAACTTTTGAATTTTATTCTTTCGTTATTTTATTCTTATACTAGTTCTTTTGTCGCTTGAGACAGTCTGATCTCACTATCATATCGGTGAGAATAGTCTGCCTAGGAAACAAAAATCAAAATTTGCCGCTCTTGGCTCCACTTCGGTGGCGTTGAGTCCGGTTTTGGTTCGCGACTCTTGGGCAGTCTTCTCTCACTGATTGCGTTGCCGCTTTGTTTACTTTCGCTTTCGTATGCTTCGGCATTCGAAGCGTTGGTGAATTTTTCTCTTTCAAAGCAAAATAAAAGCCCATTTCTTGTTCGCTTCGGCGTTCGAGTATGGACACCTTGTTTAGTTTTGTTGGAGCTTAGTTGTTTGGCATTTTGTTTTTAATAAAATGCTGAGTGGCTATCTTTCAACGGTTTCGTTCTCGGTGGGAGTTTAAAAAAATCCTTCGCTTCGGTGCAGGATTTTTTTATATGTAAAAAACCAAGTCTCAAATTAAGATTTGGTGAACTTGAAAGAAAACGAGTACACGTAGACCCGCAGCATCTTTGGGTATCCTTCGGTGGGCCCCAAAGATGAACGGGGCGAAGTTAAACGAGTTTTTCTGCAAAGCGAAAACACTTGTTTGGAAAGGCCGTAAACCTTTTTGAAAGGTTTGCGGAACTAATTCCACGTCCATTTTTTCGTTGGAGCCTTGGTTTCATCGGCGCTGATGGAGAGCTTAGCTTTTCCGCCAGCTTCTTTGCCCGTGTATTTAATAACAATCATGGTGGTATCGTCGATTTGGACGTACTCACCCACAAAATTAGAAAAATCGGTGGTGATATGATCAAAAATACTTTCTGCCGAAGGCAAATAGCCATGTTTTTTAAGCGAGGCGGACATTCTCTCCACCTCATACATTTCGCCTGTTTGGTTTTTAGCTTCAGTCAAGCCATCGGTATAAAGCACAACCGCGTCTCCAATTTCCAGAGGAATTTCTTTTTCCTGAATGATTTGAGAGTTGTTCGGAACCATGCCCAAAGCGATCCCACCCGAACGGATAGCCTCAACCTTTTCGGTTTTTGCCTTGTAAACCAAAACATGTTCATGGCCAGCTCCCGTGTAATACAGTTTTTGCGCAGTGATGTCCCACCTCAGCATGACAAGCGTCATAAAAAGGCGGGCGCTGATTCGCGGTGTTAAAAGGTTATTAGTCCCCACAATAACGTCTTTAGCGCTTTTAAGGCCCATGGAGACCATGGAATGGATTAAAGTGTCCACCATCACCATCACCAGGCCGGCTGGCACACCATGCCCCGTTACATCCCCAATGTAAATAAAGGTTTGACTGCCGTCCGGAGAGGATAGAAAGTCGAAGCTATCACCTCCAACTTCAGCGGCGGCACGTGTTTTGGCCACAATATCCAAACCAGGAAATTCCGGAGCTTCTTTGGGCAGTACGTCTTTTTGAATCTGAGCGGCAATATCCAACTCAGAAGACATACGACGACGCTCTTTAACATCATAAGAAATCTTTTCCAAATCAGTCGTGATTTCATTGAAGAAATGGGTAAACACGCCGATTTCATCAATAGTGGAAGGCTGAACACGTTGATAGGCCTTGCCAGTAAGCAAATTCTTCACCTGTTTGGCGACTCGATTGAGCGGCACTACCACGTCAAACAAAAAAGCCAGCAATAAAAAAACCAGCAGGCCCAATAAAATCCCTAAAAATAGATTGGTGGGCAACTCGGCTACTTCCTTCCGAAATAAAATCACGGCAGCTACAACCAAAGCGCCCGTCAGGAGGGTGAAAAGAAAAATCGCCTTTTTGGTTAAACTGTCTCTTAAAAATCTCATTGAGGAAGGGTAATGGATTCGTTGGATGACTGGCTGACATCCTGAGAAATAGCAGGGGGTACAGCGGGTTGAGCCGTTGCTCGCAACGCTTCTTCCAACGTTGCATAATGGGTCATCAATTGGTCGAAACCTACTAATGTCAAAATATCGGCAATGGTCTGGTTATAAGCGGCTAAAATCACGGTTCGTTGGCTACGCTGCATCGTGGTGTAAATCGAAGTCAAGTAACCAATAATCTTACTGCTCATAAACTCCAATCCGCCAAAATTAAAAATAATGGTTTGATTGTTTGCATCTTGAATAAGCGGATTCACTACCGTTTCGAATTCGGACAAATTCGACTCATCCAGTTCCCCAGACACATTAACAACCTGAACGGACGGGTTATTTGGATTAGGGCTTACGGTGATGTTTGCTTCAGTTGACATTTTTGATAATTAGTTTTGGTGATTAATTAGCTTAATCGCACTTGAGACTCGCACTCGCACTTGAGACTAAACTGGGCATTCTAAAATATTCAATAATCCAACTAATTCGAGGACTTCCCGTATTTGATTATTAGTATTTTTTAGACAAATGCGCCCATTCTTTCTCCGCAAAGACGTATGCCAGGCCGCTAAATTTCCAATGAAAGTGCTGTTGATATAGTCAAGTTCGGAAAAATCCAAAACAAGCGTCCCTCCTTCTGGCATCACTTCAATCTGGTCATAAACCGGAGCGGTTTTTTCCTCAATATTAGACTGGTCGATTTCACCCGAAAGCTTGATTTCATAGGCCGGTCCTTTAGCAGGTTGTGCACCTGACGGTACGGCGGGAGGGGGTGGAATTTCTGGTGGCGGAGATGGCGCCGTAGGAGTAGTGGGGGTAGCCATTTGTTCCGTTATCTGTTTGACCAAGCCTGTGGGTGGGGGTGGTGGGGTGGTGGCGGTTTCGATGGCTTTCGTAAACTTAACCGAAATGCCTCCGTATTGGCTTTTTGAGACCTCCATTTTGTCTGTCCACAATTTGGTAATCATGGAAAGTCCGCGACCAGACGTCTTAGTCAAATTGGTATCTTGCTCATTCGTTGCAACTTTTGCCTGCAGTTCTTCCGGCGAAATAACCTGAGAGCCCGTGCCGTCATCTTCAATCGTAAACTGGATGCCTTTTTCATTATATTCAAACGTAGTATAGACAAAACTTTTCTCCTCTGTGGAACCATATTTTACCGCATTCATAAAAAGCTCATCAACAACTAGCTTCAAACGGCTTGCCCAAGCCTTACCAAATTTCGCAGCCTTGAACACTTCATCCGCCATACGACGCACCAGTGAAGAATGGTGTAAATTGGCTGGCACAATGATTTGTATTTTTTGTTTCATAGTAGCGAGAAACGCGTTCCGAATGGAGCAAGGATGACTTAATAGGAATCCGCAGCGTAGTGAGGGCTCCGATGTGAAAATTTACGTATAAATTTTTGCAATTGGAGAGCGTTTCCCTAGCGTTTCCCTATTGAACCATTTATTGCAACTTATCATTAAGTAACAATAATCTTTATATTTTAGCATAAAAACGCATGAAATTCAATATAATTAACTCCAGAACATGTCAAATTCTTACCTCAAAAAAAACACTTGAGACTCGCACTTGCACTTAAATTTGAGACTATTTAATCAATTTATTCACCTTTAAAATTTCTTTAACCTTTTCAACGATTTCCGAGGGGGTAAAATTAGACTTGATCAAATAGGAATCGACCTGATCAATGGATTCATTTTGGGTGAAATGGGTAATGTCTAAATTGGTCAGCATGATCACCGGGACATATTTATTATGGTGTTTGCGGATCTCTTTTAAAACCTGATAGCCATCCACGTCGGGCATCATGATATCCAAAAGGATAACATCCGGCTGTTTAGTGTGGTATTTCTCAATCGCCGCCCTTCCTTCCCGCGCGGTATAAACCTTAAATCCTTCGCGCATAAAAGCCATGGAATAAAGTTCGCAAATGTCTTTGTCATCTTCAACGATGAGGACTTTGATGTTTTTAATGGGTTGTGCCATAAAATTTAAGTGCGAGTGCGTGTCTCAAGTCTCAAGAGTATTATAGCATTTTCTTGAGACTCGCACTTGAGACTCGCACTAGGTAAGTGGTAACTGAATCCTGAATGTCGTTCCTTTGCGGACCGCGCTTTCTGCCCAGATCATCCCGTCATGCAATTCAATGATTTTTTTAGCGATAAATAAGCCGAGTCCCGCCCCTCCCTTGCAATGCGCCAGAGTGTTTTTAGCCTGTTTAAATTTATCGAAAATATCAAAAATATCAGATTTTGGGATCCCCACTCCCTGATCAGCAACCGCTATTTGGATGCCAATTCCTCTTATTTCAACGTCGATTGATATTTTTTTGCCTTTAGGGGTGTATTTGATCGCGTTTTCAACAACATTCCGAATAACTTGTCTTATGCGGATCGCATCGATATTGAGTCTTACGGGTTCTGTTAATTTATTATTAAAATGAACGGTCAATTGCTTCTCGTTGGTATGAAAACTTAGATTCTTAATAACCCTATTGATCAAATCCACAATATCAGTCGGCGTGCGATAAAGTTCAAAACGATTGGTTTCAATGCGCGAAACATCCAAAATATTATTCACCAAATGATTAAGAAGTTCCACATTGTCATAAACGCGCGTCAAATAATCTTTAGCATCCCCGGGGATTTTCTTAAACAAGCCCTCATCAACCAAGAAAGAAAGGTAGCCTTTGATAGCGGTTAAAGGTGATCGGAGCTCATGAGAAGTGACAGCAATAAATTCATCTTTTAATTCATTCAAAGACTGCAGGCGGCGATTAGCCCTTTGGAGGTCTTTGGTCTTTTCAGCAATTTTTAATTGAAGCTCTTCATTAAAATGACGCTGTCGTTCCTGAGCTTGCTTGATTTTCGTAATATCTTGAACCGTGCCCAAAATCGCCGGCTTGCCATAATAGTCAATTCGCTGGGTGTAAACCTCAAGATCCATAAGCGATCCGTCCTGACGTCTGCCTTGAATTTTACAATGGGTACTGTTTAATTTTTTATTTTTTTGCAGCTTCTTGTAACAAGTACAATCGATGAGCAAATCATTATAATTCTTGCCAAGCACTTCTTTTTCGTTACATTTAAACATCCGGGCAAATTTTGGATTTGCGAATCGAAAAATGCCATCCTGAGCAATAAAAATGCCCACCACAGATTTTTTAATTAACTTTTGATAACGTTCCATAAACTCTCGGCTTTGAGCGTGCTTGCCAAGGGTTTGAGCAACAATGTGGAGCACTTTTTTCTCCTGTTCCAGGGTAAAGGATTCTTCATTGGCAATCTTTTCAATATAGCCGAGCTCAATCGTTCCCCGTTTTTCCTCAAGTACTTTAATGGGTTCTTCAATTTTACGGATAAATGTCTCCCCTTTCTTCAAATTGGTATAAATCTGATTGTCAAAAGTAATGCGAACACGAGCAGGCTCCATTTCATCACAAGCTAAAACCAAATCTTTAACAATATCGCTGAGAACTTGTTTTAAAGGATGGATCATGCGGATATGGGCATTGACCTGGTAAAGCACCTGAAATTCGCGCATACGGTTTTCAATAAATTCACTCATCCTCTTGCGCTCAGTAATATCTTCTACAGTTTCAATCGCTCCCACGACACGATTTTGAATATCGCGCAAAGGCTTGATCATAAAACGCAGCCATTTTTTTTGGCCGCAAAAATTCACAAAAAATACAGACCCGATGATGCCGTGCTTATCGTTACTTTCTTCGACGTCCATGTCTTCGTAATGCTTTAAAACACCCCCCACTCTCATGCCGTCAACCATCATATCGGCGATCATGCGTTGTGAATTGGAATAAAAAGGTTTCCAGTGATCCGAAGTGCCAAGCATCTCAGCGGTTTTTAAGCCAGTCAGCTGTTCCATTGCCCGGTTCCAATAAATAATCTTGTGGTCCGTATCAATCACAAAAGTAGCCGTGGGCGAACCTTTTACTAAATCATCAAAAAGCTTTTTAGAAGCCTTGAGTTCGTTTTCAACGACTTTCCGGATCGTGATATCCAGTATTGAGGCCACGCTCCTTTGTGTGCCGGGAATCATGGCCACCGTCATAAAGACATTTCTGATTTCACCATCACGATCCACAAAGCGGGCTTCATAATTGCGTGGGGCTGAATAAGGATTTTGGCGCCGTTTAACATGGAATTCAGTCATGCGTCTTATATCCTCTTTCGCAAAAAAATCAATCCACTTTTTCTTGTTTATGATTTCATCCTTCGGATAACCAGACATATTGATGAACTGAGTATTGGCATAAGTAATCGTCGTATCCTCTTCCACAATAACAGTGGCGTTGCCTGTATTTTCAAAAATCGCGCGGTAAGTATCTTCAGATTGTTTCAGAGCATTTTCTGCTTCTTTTTGATCGGTGATATCACGAAAAGATCCTGCCACGCATAAAACCGTTTTCCATTTAGTAGGCAATACCTCACCTCGCGTAGAAAACCAACGATATTCACCATTTTTAAGGCGGAGTCGGCAACCGATATCAAATGAATTTTTTCCTTTTAAGTGTTTTAAAGCTACACGAGCCACTCTTTTGAAATCATCCGGATGGATTAAATTTTTCCATTTTCTGAGTGTATTGGGGAACTCTTTCTCGCCATACCCCATTAATTCCTTAAACTGATCAGAATACCAGATATATTCATCCAAATTGGTATTAGGTCTGATTTTTGTGATAGGTATCTCCGCATACCATAGGCCATCCTGGGATCCTCTTACAGCTAAATCAAAGCGTTTTATCAGAGTCTCAACTTCCGCCTCTTTTTCTTTGATGGTGCGCATATCCCTCAAAATACCAACCGTACCCCCATCTTTAAGGGGTGTGCCATGCAGAAGGACAGGGATAATTTCACCTTTTTTTGTGACCAATTCCCCTTCATAACTAGAGGTGATTCCTTGTTTTCGGTCCGTCATATTAATGCGGCGGACCTTTTCAGCGCTTTCGGGGGCCCAAAACTGATAAGACTCCTTGCCAATGATTTCCTTTAAAGAATATCCGAGGAGCTCACAAAATTTCGGATTCGCGTAAATCGTCCTCTCATCTTTATCACCCATCCAAGCGGCCAGATCCATATGCTCAATAAGAGCCCGGCAGCGCGCTTCAAGGGTGGGAATGGTTTTAGACTGCCCTAAAACAATCTTCTTTTTCAGTCGAAGTTTCGCAGGAGGAGCAGCTTTACGCCTGGCCTTTGACGTAAATTTTAGCATAGTAAGTAGTTTCGAAGGGCTGTTATTGTAACAGGCTTATTAAATAATTGCAAATTTTATTTTATGGTGGTATAATCATCCAGTATTTGCTCCTTAAGAACACGGGGATGACTTGGTTTTGACAGAGATGGTTCAAGACTCTAAATGGCAATCCAGGTATCGCGCTGTCTGCCTGCTAATTAGCCCAGCGCATGAATAAGTGCAAACTCATTCAAATCTCTTGGTGCACGCTTTGTAGCAAAAGTTAAGGACGCTTTCCGCGTTCCAGCCTTTGCTTATGCGTAAACCAAATAGGCCGCCTATCCGCGGCCACGTCTTGTTTGGCGACACCTGCTGACCTTACAAGGCGTTATTTAGCAGGTTAAGCGTTTATTACGCCCCTGTAGGAATAAACGTCGACAATGTAACCCAGGTAAGCGTTGGCGCTTTTGTTGATTTTTATGCCAGCGTCGAAAAAACTAAACCAACTATGATTGTAGATATTTTTGGTCTTCATCTTTGGACCCCGGTTCGATTCCGGGCATCTCCACCACCCCAAATCAACAACCTTAACTCAAATTACCTTCTGGCTGCTCTCAAAATTTTCCTGAATGCGGCGGAGGATTTCTTTTTTGACGTCTTCACTCAACTCATTTTTGGCGCTGTCAAAAACCTCTTTAGTCAAATAAAATGCCTGAAATTCATCTGAAACGACTGTCACGCTAGCAGTTCGAGGTTCGCTAGTAATCAGGGCCAATTCCCCAAAAAAATTTTTTACAGTCAAATTGGCCACATGACGACCATCCATCATAACCTCCACTTCTCCGGAAATAATCACATACATCCCCTTGGCCTCATCGCCCATCTGTATTACCACGTCACCCTTCTTCAATATCACTTGTTCAAAAAGAACAATAATTTTTTCAAGAGTTTTCTCGGACAAATTGGAAAAAAATGGGATTTCGTAAAAATATTGAAAATTCATGATATTAAAATTGGAAATAAGATAACCGAGTGACGAGCTTCTGGAGCGAGCGTAGTTCCGATGCCGCTTTGGGTCTTGTGGGCCCCAAAGTTAATCGGGACGAAGCTTAGTGAAGAAGTGGGAAACGAGAACTGCTATTTTGCGGAGTACTGAACCACTTTTTTAAAGGGGTTCAGCTTATTTATTCTTCATAATCCTCCGAAATCCGCCTTAAGATTTCCTGGCGGACTTCTGCGCCTAAGTCATCTTTGATGGCGTCAAAGGCTTGTTTGGAGAGGTAAAAGCAGGATAAATCTGAAATCGCCTTCACGGTTGCGGAACGTTTTTCGTCGGCAATCAACGCCATTTCCCCAAAAAAATCATTGGTGCCCAGTTTGGCGATCACCTCATCGTTCCGTATCACTTCCACTTCCCCGAAAATAATGCCATACATGCCGATTCCTACATCCCCTTGCTGAAAAATAAAATCCCCTGACCCAAAGCTCTTCATTTCAAAAGCATCCATCACTAACTGCGCCTTTCCGTCGTCAAGGTGGGAAAAGATTGGAATTTGTTTAATGAATTTAATGTCCATTTTTGTTTAAATTAATGACACAACAAAAATACAACTAAAACCTACAACCTACAACCTAAAACCTGATTTAAGCACACCTATCATCTTCCTCCTCCGAAAAATCAACCGATTCTTTTTTAGGAATTTTTAAAACCGTCTGAGCCGCCCCTTTCACTACTCCGTAACCTCCTGTTGCCACAGCTCCCAAAATCACCCCCTCAATAATGCCATTGGCAGTCGAATTTTCCGTATATTGGAACACTGCGCCCAGCAAAATCGCAATGGCCGGACAAAATTTGGATGGCATTCCGTAATATTTAAAAATCTGGGTAATGGCCACAATGGCAGCAATTTTTTCAGCTTTATCCACTCTGTTAAAAGTTAAAAGGTAAAAGTTATAAGTAAAAAATTAAAAATTATTTTGATTCTTTATTTTTAGAGGATGTTTTTTTCCTAGTTATTTTTGATTCAGTTTTTTTAGTTACTTATTCCCTCTTTTCTCACTTCTCACTTCTCCCTTCTAACTTCTTCGCACAAGGAGATAGAAACGGTAAAATTTAACCGCGTCACGCACATCTTCTGCTTTTTTGATTTTAAAAAGTTTATGGGTAGCTACAAAATCCACCGCTTCCTTGGCCCAATCCGGCACAGGAATCAAAACCATGTCTTCGGAAGCATAGTGATCTACGGGGATCGGAGCTGTCGTGTTTCTTAAAACATTATCCCAAGAACGGCGTTCCGGGATACGGGGTTTAAAACGGAATTCCTTCAACTCCTTAAACAGCCATTCTTTAGTGATGGACCAGCCCGGGCAGGACTTGGAAGATGCGTCGCGATGGAAATAGATGTTTTTTTCGGTTAAATCCAACTGTTCCAGTAATGTTTTGATGGCGCCTACCGCGTTTTTCTTGGTTTCGCCGGACCACAGCTCTTCATTATAGTTTCCGACGATTTCAATGCCGATGGACTGGGGATTCAGTCGACCGGCATGAATGCCATCTTTGCGCATGGGGCTAAAAAGCCAGATGCCGTCTTCCGCGATAAAAAGATGGGGACCGGCTTTCCAGCCTTTTGCTTCATAATACCGTTTTAAGCCTAAAATTGACCGTTCGTCCGCCCAGGATTCTTTAGTTGGCTTCCAGGTATGATGGATAACCAGCTTATTGGCTGGCTTGGATCCAAAATTATAATCCTTCACATAATCCCGAAATTCATTGAGCGTTAAGCGACGGTTAAGGATCTCCATATATTAAGGTAAAATAAGGAGTTAACTTTACAAGCAAATCTAATAAATGTCAATGTGATTGAAACTCCACTCCGAAAGGCAACACATTATAATAAGTGAGCCCGGAAGGAAGCGAGGAAGCGTAGCAGAAGCCCGAGCGGGTCTTGTGGGTGCCCGCGAAGGGAAGTTTGCGAAGCTAAACGAGCTTTCTGTAGGGCGAAAACACTTGTTTGGAAAGGCCGAAAACCTTTTTGAAAGGTTTTCGGAGTAAATATTACTCTACACCACTCTGAAAGTTGTCTAGTGGAAATTTTTCTTTACTCTGTACACCTCTCTGTAAGTTCGATATAGTGGACTCGATTTATTTCTTAAGCAAAATTATTATGGCTAGAAAACCTAATCCAGCTTTCATGAAACCAATGAAAGTTTCTGCTGCTTTGGCTAAAGTAGTCGGCAGTGGTCCTATGCCTCGCACAGAGGTTATCAAAAAGCTTTGGGCTTACATTAAAAAGAATGGCCTTCAGGACAAAAGAGAAAAACGCATGATCAACGCTGATGCTGCTTTGAAAGAAGTTTTCGGTGGTAAAGGTCGTGTTAGCATGTTTGAAATGACCAAACTGGTCTTCAAGCATCTCAGCTAATTTTGTTTAACAACTAAAAATCCTGTAGTCATCCTGAACTTGTTTCAGGACCTGCAGGGTTTTTTGTTAATTAAAAATAAGTTACTTTTAATCAAATCCATCGTATTAAAAAAATGCTATAATCAAACAGCTTTTTACACTTTAAAAAATTAATTATGAAAAAGTATATCATTTTTGCCCTGGCCGGATTGATGTTTTTCGGACTAACACACAACATCAAAGCCCAGGAATTCAACGATATCCACAGTCTCCACATTAACAGGGAAGCTGTTGAATATCTTCAGACCAATGATGTGATTGAAGGATATACTGATGGGAATTACAAACCCGAAAACCGCATCAACCGCGCGGAATTCACTAAGATCATTGTAGCTAGCCAAGTGGAGAGTCCTTGGGGGAGCTATTGTTTTAAAGATGTAAAAAATGAATGGTTTGCCAAATATATTTGCACGGCTAAGCGTTTGGGCTACATCAAAGGGTATCCGGATGGAACTTTTAAGCCTGGTGATTACATCAACTTCGCTGAATCCAGCCAGATTATCTCAAAGGCATTAAATGTGACGCCCGACACAACAGGAACACAGGGGGAGTGGTTTGCCGGTTATGTAAATGGCCTGGCACAACAAAAAGCTATACCTTCAACCATCCAATTTTTCGATAAAGATGTGTCGCGAGGTGAAATGGCGGAAATAGTTTGGCGTGTAAAAGAAAACCGAACAGATAAGGTGTCTCAAGACTACGAATCCGTCACCCAAACTTTCCCAGCCATCAAATCCTGTGCCGCTTTAAAAGAAAAATTTGATATTTATCAAAGCTATCAATATGGCTATCGCGGAGATGTGATGTTTTTGGAAGGCGCTGAAGGTGAGGGGGAAGGGGAAGGTGAGGCTGTTCCCATGGCAGCAAAATCAGAAGCCGCTGAAGAATTTTCAACAACCAATATTCAAGTTACAGGAGTTGATGAGGCTGACATTATCAAAAATGATGGCAAATACATATATATGGTTAAAGGCACTACAGTTCGTATTTTAGAAGCCTATCCGCCAAGTGGCATGAAAGAAGTCAGCAATTTGGATTTTACAGAAAAAGAATTCAGGCCTATTGAAATGTTTGTAAATGAGGATCAGCTCATTATCATTGGTCAAACTTGGAAAAGTTATTATCCAGTTCCTCTTGACGGAGTCGAACCCCTGATCTATCCATCTTACCCATATCACGGTTCTAAAACCAAGGTTTATATTTTAGATATTACGGACCGCAGTAATCCGACAGAAGAACGAGTAGTTACGTTCGATGGTAATTATCACACCTCGCGTCGCATTCAGGATAATTTATATTTGGTTTTAAATGAACATCCGCGTTATTGGGTTATGGAAGATGTCGAAGAAGGAGAAGATCTTCTTCCTCAATTTAAAGATGGTAATAAAGATGTTGAATCAATGGTGGGTTGCGTGGATATTCATTACTTCCCAGGTCGCGCCGACCCACGATATTTGATTGTGACATCTATTCCACTGGATGATCCAGATGGTGAAATTGATCGTGAGGTCTTTTTAGGATCAAGTAATAATGTTTATTCTTCGCGAACACATCTCTATGTCGCGACTAATGAAGTGAATTACGGCTATTACACAGACTGGGATTGGGGACGTGATCGGACTAATATGCTTGTTTTTAAATTCGCTTTAGAGGACGGTAATATCAATTACATAGATCGTGCACGCGTGCCCGGGCGAATCCTCAATCAATTTTCCATGGATGCCCATATTGACCATTTCCGTATAGCCACCACCACCGGTGATATGTGGGACGAGGTCAATCCCTCAACAAGCAATGTATACGTGCTGGACAAGGAAATGAAAACAGTAGGAAAAATTGAAGGTATTGCTCCTGGAGAAAAAATTTATTCCACCCGCTTTTTGGGAGATCGTTTATATATGGTGACGTTTAAGAAGGTGGACCCTCTGTTCGTGATTGATCTTAAAGAGCCAACCAATCCAAAAATCTTAGGCAAACTGAAAATTCCCGGATACAGCGATTACCTTCATCCTTTCGATGAAAACCACATTATTGGCTTTGGAAAAGAGGCGATAGATGCAGAAAAAGGAAATTTCGCATGGTACCAGGGCTTCAAAATGGCGCTGTTTGACGTGAGCGATGTGGCCAATCCAAAACAAAAATTTGTAGAGCTGATCGGAGACCGTGGGACAGATTCGGAATTACTCCGCAATCATAAGGCTTTACTTTTTGATAAAGAAAAGGAACTTCTCGCTTTCCCAATCAAAATTGTGAAAAAAGTAGCGCCGGAAGAGTTAGAATGTGGCAAATATCGATATTCCGATTGTCCAAACCTTTGCTACAAACGATGTATCCCGTCCTCATGCACAGAAGATGCGAGTGGTGTCGCTACCTGTACCGATGATTGTGATGGTCTAGGCAGTTGCACCGACCCAAGTTATGATCGCTATGCAACCACATTTTCAGGAGCAGTGGTATACACGTTAAACGAGACTGATGGGTTTAATCAGCGCGGCCGAATTACCCATTACACAGAAGAAGACATCCTAAAAATGGGAGACTACTGGCCTTATAATTATGAAAAAAACATCCAGCGCATCATTTACATCGGGGACTACCTTTACACCATTTCTCAGGGTAAAATAAAAGCAAGTGATATGGATGACACGGACGAGGTCAACGCCCTCAACTTAAAAGACTAGCGTCTTTGATTACAAAAATTATAAGGATTACAAAAAATTTAATTCTTGTAATGTAAAACTTTGTAATATTTGTAATGAAATTTTATCCTATAAAATTTAAAAAATGTTCAATTGGCTCCAAAACCTGTTCCATCGCGAACAAACTTCCAAAAAAGAAAAAATGATTTCCGGGTTCATTGCTTTTGTGTATATTTTTGCGCTGGGTTATCGGGGGAATATTATGGATGAACAAGGAAAAGCTTTTTATGACGCCCTGATGAAACCAGCCGCCACACCTCCTGATTGGCTATTCCCGTTTGTGTGGACCGCGCTTTTTGTGCTCATCGGATTGGCAGGCTATTATGTATGGAATTTTTATGAAAACGACCGAGCGCGCAAATGGTTTGCCGGGCTTTATTTTGTAAATGGGCTCTTAATTTTCTTATGGCCCTATTCTTTTTTTACGCTTCATTCGGTTGCCAGCGCCCTTTATGTCATCATCGCGCTCATTATCGTGATTGAATCCATGATCTTGCTCGCCTTTAAAACCAACCACAAAGCTGCCTATTTGCTGGCTCCCTACCTTTTATGGGTTTTATTTGCGACGTATATGAATATCAATATTTTAGTTCTAAATGCCTGAAAACGAGACGATTCAGTATTCGGATTTTGAAAAAGTTCATTTGCGGACCGGCAAAATAACGGACGCCCAGGATTTTCCGGAAGCCCACAAACCCGCCTATAAGCTGACCATTGATTTTGGGCCAGAGATCGGAATCAAAAAATCATCCGCCCGAATTGTAGAAAATTACACTAAAGAAGATTTGATGGGAAAAATCATTGTGGCTGTGACCAATTTCCCACCCAAACAGATCGGCCCTTTTGTTTCCGAAGTTTTAGTATGCGGCACGGAAGACAAAAAGGGCAATATCACCCTTTTAAACCTCGATCATGAGGTGGATATCGGTAAACCGATCTACTAAATTAAAATTTAAAACTTAAAATTAAAAATTCAAAAATGGTAACATTTTTGTTGTTATATGGCTACGGCGGCACGCACCCGGAACACTGGCAGGGTTATCTGGCTAATTTGCTAAAAGAAAAAGGTGGAAAGGTGTTGTTCCCCGAATTCCCAAGTCCGGACTTGCCTAAAAAGGATGAGTGGCTCACCTCTCTAGAAAATGAGTTAAATGGAGTAAGTCCGGACTCCTTAGTGGTAGCTGCCCACAGCCTCGGATGTACATTGTGGCTGCACTATGTTGCCAAGTATCCGGACATCCAACCTAAAAAAGCGTTTTTAGTCGCACCACCACTGAATGACTGCGGAATCCAAGAGCTTGAAAATTTCTTCCCCCTTCCTGATTTGGATTTAAGTGATCAGGATTATTTGATAATCGGCTCGGATAACGACAATTTTATATTGCAGGAAGAATTTGAAACGTTAGCGGATCAATTAAACGCCCCATTAAAGATACTGCCTGGCGCAAGCCACATCAACGCCCCCATGCACGGTGATTGGGAATGGATGAATCAGGAATGCCTGAAAGCGCGATAACGCTATCGCGCCACCAAATGACCAGCCTACTTGAATTTTTTGGCGAAATAATTATAAAGAAGAACGAAAATAAGGCCGCCGATAAACCCGTCTACAAATGCCCAAAGCAACCCCATAAAGGCACCGCACCAACTTACCTCCACGCCTTTATAAACATCTCCAAGCAGATTCACAAATGCGCTACCCCATCCTACCCACATGGCAAGCAAAGCTAGCATAAAAACAAAAATGCCCCACGTAAGGCCACAGGCAAGGGCAAAAGCGGTTACGTGTAGTTTTTTCATGATTTTTTTGTTAATTTATAATTCCATTTGATTATACCAATGATCAAGAGAGAAATTAAAGCATTTGGTAAAACTTTAGTCCTGACATTGCGGAATGACGGCGATTTCGCCATTGCCAATGAGCTTTTTTTAGACCGTCAGTATCGGTTTTGTGATGAGGTGATCAAGAAAGCCAAACATTCCATAATCGATATCGGCGGGCATTTGGGATTTTTTAGCCTAATGGCATCAATTCTAAATCCGGATGTACCTATTTACACATTTGAGCCACACAGCGGTAACTATGAGCTCCTCAAGACCAACCTAAAAACGAATCGGATTAAGAACGTATACCCAAAACAACTCGCTGTCAGCGATTCAGTCGGCCAGACGGACCTCCAAATCAGCAAAGAGGATTTAAACCATTCACTCGAAAAAGCCATCGAACCGACCGGCGAAACGCAAAAGGTCCAGACTACGACGCTTGAACGGATATTCCAAAAAAATCGGATCAAACGATGTGATCTTTTGAAGCTGGATTGCGAAGGAAGCGAATTTAAAATCATCTATTCAACCCCAAAAAGTATCTTCGACAAAATCGACCACATCTTTCTCGAATATCATGACTGGACAGAAGGAGAGAGCAACAAAGAGCTGAAGTTCTTTTTGGAAAAAATGGGATACAAAGTCAACAAATATCCCAATTCCAAAATGCCGGCATTGGGGTTTTTGTGGTGCACCCAACCGTAATGTGGCCTTTCTAGTCCGCGTTACGGTACAGGTACTAGCCAAAAACCAAAAGTGTCGGATCAATCAAAAGAATCAAACCAAGAACGACCATAATCAGCCCGCCAATAAAATGCGAAGCACGGGTATATTTGTGTGTGGTTAAACCAATCTTTTCAAAACTATAAAGAGCGATACCAAATATGATCAGATCATCGACCATGTACATCAAAATATACAAAGCATTATAAAACTGTTTACCGGTCCAGCTAAGGTAATTGATATCGAGCACCTTGGTAAAGGTTTGTGGGATGCCGACAGAACAGGCGAATTCAATAATATTGACGGAAAATGCTAATGCTAAAATCCCGAGCGCAACCATAATAGTCATTGGAGCAGTTGCATAACCTTTAATTTTTTCAGTGGTTCGCCTTTTCCTCTCCAAACTGCCGACCTTACAAGCCGTGTCTTTTTTATAAAACAGCCAGAGAAAATAGGAACCTGCCCCCACGGCCACCAAACCGACAAATGGTGTAATGATGCGATCCATTCCCACAAAATCCCATGTAGTCATCCAGACGTTCAAAATAAGGTAATACATGATGGCCTCGGCAATGATGAATAGTCCAACCATCTCAAACATCCGACGGCGGGAACCGACCTCCGCAAGGATGGTCAAAAACATCACCAGCACCCACATGGCGCATGGGTTAAACCCATCTACAAAACCGAGAATAAGAGAAAGAACTGGTAAGGAATATTTGGCTACATCCACCGGCCCGATAAACGGAATGGTGACCCAGTAATCTATAGCCTGAACACCGCATTCCAGGGTTTCGCCTTCAATACTGCAGGTGCCGGAATCCGTGATGACATTGGCGCTCCCGCCAGCTACGATGAATTCTTCAAATGTGTATTGGGTCTTGCCTTTGGCATTGTCAATTAGAGCGCGAATTTTTTTGCCAGTGGTTTCAGCTGTATCAAATCCCTGTAAAATTACCGCGTCGATGATGGTGATAGGGGTGACTTTTGGGATATCTTCCAGCTCTGTTAACTGAAGAAAATGTTCCTTGTGGACCTTCTCGCCAATATCGTGGTAGGTCACAATCAAATCCCCGCGTTCCTTTTGGAGTTGATTCAAAAATTCCTTTTCATCACGACAGTGCCCGCAATCCTCACGCTCAAAAACTTCAATCCGAACTGTATCAGTCGGCTGCTCAATTGCCTGAACAAATGGTGTGACAAAAATAGTGGCAACAAAAAGAGATATGAATAATCTTTTCAGCATATTTTGTTTATAAATTTAAGGGCTAAATCATCATACCGACTCTCTATATAAATAACAACTTTAAATGTGACTTCGTTATGTCGTTACTTCGTTATGTCGTTTATAATGATGATATGAAAAATTACAACGAAGAAATCGCCAATGCTTTCACGGAAATCGGAGATCTAATGTCGCTTTTGGTGGAAAATCCATTTAAAATAAGAGCTTATTATGGAGCAGCCCAACGCATCCGTCAGGATTTTCGCCCTATCACCAAAAAAGATACGGAAAAAACGCTAATGGAGATTCCAAGGGTGGGTGTAGCGCTTGCCGAAAAAATGCTGGAATATATGAACAATGGAAAAATTAAGTATTTGGAAAAGCTTCGCAAGCAAATCCCCAAAGCCGTACGGGATATGCTCAAAATTCCCCATTTAGGCCCCAATCGGGTTCGTGACCTCTATATTAATTTGGGAATCAAATCCAAGGCTGACCTGAAAAAATATGCGAAAACCGGTAAAATTGCCGAAATCCCGGGTTTTGGCGACAAGTTAGTTCAGCAGATTCTGGATGCCCTGAAAACCGGCCAGCAAAAAAAGAAACAGCATGAGCGGAAAGATGTGGAGCCGATTGCCAAGAAGCTGGTCAACATCCTCAAAAAAATAAAAGGGGTCAAGTATGTAGATGTGGGCGGAAGTTATCGGCGGGGCAATGCAACAGTGGGTGACTTGGATATTCTGGTGGCGGGAAAGCCTGTAGCGAATCAGGCGGAAAAAATGATCTTTAAAACCTTCCCGAATCACACGTCGCTGGCAAGCGGCGAAACCAAGATTGCTTTCGTGCTATTCCCTCAAAACCTTCAGGTGGATATTCGGTTTGTGCCCCAAGAAAGTTATGGCGCCGCTCTGCTGTATTTCACCGGAAGCAAAAACTACAATGTAATGATGCGAAAGGTGGCGATAGAAAAAGGCTATTTATTAAATGAATATGGCTTATTTGATGCGGGAGAATATATTGCAGGGCGAACTGAGGAAGATGTATTTAAAAAATTAGACCTGCCAATCGCAGAGCCACAAAAGCGAAAATAATTAAAAAGACAACTTGTCAAAAGTTGTCCATATTTGGTGTCGACCCCCAGTATTTTATTTTTACAAAAATTAGAGGAAAAAGCAACTGATTTCTGTTCATAAAACCGCCCAACATCATTAAGTTGCCAAAATCGTTTTTTTGAGATAGGCTTGAACCACGACTGAAACGTTCGTTCCCTGCTTATAATTTCCTCTACAACCATATATAAGGGATTCCAACATTCTCCTGGGCCGTGGTTCAGGATTGCGGAAACCCACTAGGATACCCTTGGGGATTAATGAGGCAGAGAACGGTGTTTCGGTCGTTTTTTAAAATAGCGAGAAAAACCGGTCCGAATGAAGTGAGGATGACTGAATAGGAATCCGAAACGAAATGAAGATCCCGATGTGAAAATTCACGGAGGAAATTTTTGCAATCGGGAAGGTTTTCCCTATTGAGCCAGCACAGGGACGCTCGCCAAAAGAGCATTTCCCTTCTGAACCAGCACAGCACCGCTCACCAACAGAGTATTCCTCCTTTAAATGGGCATACGTCCTTTTGCAGCCCTTTTTCGATTTAATTCAAATCGCATTCGCCTGCGCACGTGCGGCAAGACAACAGCAATTTCCTGCGGAGTAAGTAAGGGCAAGGAGTCAGTTGGTTTTTGTGTAATTTCTGAAAGGTAGCTTAATTGCCTATAGATCAGTTTAATTTCTTCTGGAGTTTTCGATTCATCAGCCATTGAAAAACTTCTTGCGTTTACAAGAATTCGAATATCGCTAACAAGACGGCCAGCAGCCTGATCAGAAAAATCTTCCGGATCTCTTGCGCGTTTACCCAGACCTTCCAAAATCTGCTCTATGGGTTTTCTGCCTGCCTCCAATTCACGTAAAATTCGATAACCCGCTTCATTAATTTCATTGGGATCAAAAGCGCGCGCATCAGGACCGAAAACAGGACCTTGTAAGTCATCATGAGTCATCAATTCAAACATATTATATTGTCTTTAAACTCAAAAGCTGATATAATATATAGATATATTTGTAAAAAAGCAACTTAAAAATTAAATTTAAAAAAATGTCAAAAAATGTCGACCCCAAAAAAGCTCCGAAAGCTTTCGGAGCTAAAGCAAAATTAAAAGACAATCCTGCCACCCGTGCAGTAAATAAAGTCTTCACCAAAATCGGCGAAAAAACCGGTGTGAATCAGAAAAAAGTGGACGAATGGCAGGCTAAATGGCTCGCTGTGCCGAAAAACCGGACAAAATATGAAAACTTAAAAAACGCCCCGGCTGTTGTGGGTGAAGAGTTTTTTGCTATCACCAATGACATTATCGACTTTGTGCAAGGAGAACATGGCAGTCAATCACACATTTTTAGCAAGCTGAGAGAGAAAGCAGGGCAGATAAAAAAGAAAGCCATGGAGGTTAAAGCCGCCGCAGAAAAAAAAGCAGCGGAAGTTAAAAAAGCAGCCGGAAAAGGCGCCACCAAAGCGGGCGGAGGAGATTTTGTAAGCGGATTGGTAGCCAAAGCCAAGGCAGGCATCGCTCAAGCCAAAGAAAGGGCGCAAAAAGGCATGGCTGAAGCAAAAAAAAGAGTTGAAGCAAAAGCAGCTGAGGCAAAAAAAATGGCTGAAAAAACAAAAAAGATTGCTAAAAAATAATTTTTTCAATTACAAAGATTAAAAAAATACAAGGATTGCAAAAAATTAATTCTTGGAATTCTTGTAATAGCCATTGCCCGTAAGGTACAATGGCGGTTGTAATCTTTGTAATCCTGAAAAAATGAAAATCTCGTTAAACTGGCTTTCGAATTTCATCGACCTGACCGAAAAGGACAACGATAAAATCAAAGAAATCATCACCGCCCGCAGCGCGGAAATAGAAACCATGGAAGATACAGGGGCGCATCTAGATAAAATCGTGTTCGGCAAAGTGGAAAAAATCATGCCTCATCCAAACGCGGATAAGCTTCGGCTGGCCCTAGTGGACAACGGACAGGAGAAGCTCCAGGTGGTTTGTGGCGGTTCGAATTTAAAAGAAGGGATGAAAGTGGCCTTTGCCCAACTGGGAGCCATGGTGCGCTGGCATGGCAGTGAAGTAATGAAGCTGGAAAAAGTAAAAATCCGTGATGAGGAAAGCTTTGGCATGATTTGCTCAAGTCCGGAAATCGGATTAGAAGAAATGTTTCCCCTCAAGGAGGAGCATGAGATTGTGGATTTAAGCCATATCAACGCGCCAATAGGCACTCCGCTGGCCAAAGCGCTGGGATTAGATGATGTAGTTTTGGACATTGATAACCACGCCATCACCCATCGGGCGGATTTGTTTAGCCACCGTGGTTTTGCGCGTGAATTTGTAGCAAATGGACTGGGTAAATGGAAAAAGGACAATGTCCCCACAATGTCCCCACAATGTCCCCACAATG
>Ga0114920_10000329_pt1 | contig 20679 bp, 18 predicted proteins | sample ChitaG_FD_88683 | JGI IMG/M metagenome (GOLD analysis project Ga0114920, IMG submission 88683) | Deep subsurface microbial communities from South Pacific Ocean to uncover new lineages of life (NeLLi) - Chile_00310 metaG | ecosystem: Environmental > Aquatic > Marine > Oceanic > Sediment ...
GAAGATAACCAGGTCATGGTTCCCCTCCTTTTTTACGCCTCGCCAATCAGGTTCCTTCAGTGCATTTACTATCTCCACCGCATCATAGGCGCTGTCTGGGCTAACCCCGAGTTCTACCATCTTCCCCTTAACATGTGCTGTACCGCACACAGGAATTCTAGCAGCCCTAGCTATGTCTAAGGCATACTCTAGGGCGAGCTTTCCATCAACTGACCATTCAGTCAGCTTCGCGCCGAGGACAAGCAGAGGCCTCCTGGCTTTCAAGATTAGGTCAGCACATTGCACTGGATCCTCTATTATCCGGCTTGCCTTTATTCCGGTGAGCACGTTTACTCTGTGAAACGGTACTACAGCCATTTTTCCCCTCCTTTAACTTGAGCTGGGGCAACTAGTGAATGACTGCCTCCAGAGGAACCTTAGTGGGATAAGTTCCGATTAAGGTAGGAAGTCCGACAGGTTCCTTAGGCTGCCAGTCAATTTCTTTTAAGTATACCCTTACTTCTTTCTTATAAACGAGAGGAATATCAGCATCCCTTCTAATAAAGAGCTGGACGTCTTCAGGAAGACCGCCCCCCATATATTTCTTATACAGGGAGATATAATGATTGAGCTTTATTGACCTTCCTTGAGGAGTGTCATTTTTTCTTATACAAAGCTTAGGAATCATCACCATGGCTTTTTCCTTGGTCTCGCACACGTAAGCAATGTGCTCAGGGGAAGGTTCCCCACTATCCACAATCTCCCTCTTCCTGGCATCCATGACCGTCCAGTCATCCTCTTCCTTTCTTGAAAGATAAAGCCTTCTATATTTAGAGGAATGAGGCCCTAGTAGCACAGGGATACCTAGTCTATTAAATCCTGTGCCAATGGAAGCTGCCTTCTGAGACATTGCTCCCCAGGCTATGCCACAGGCACCTACTCGGTTGAGGACATAGTCAGCCATTACTTCATAGTTCGCTCTCAAGGGGAGAGCAGCGAAGATATTAGCTATTTTTATGGCTGCTCCGGAGATATGGGCATTGGAAACGCAAGAGCCAACGTTCAGCACCCCTCCAGCATCAAATTCGGGAGGAAATAACTCGTATACAGTCTTCCCATTTTCAAATTTCTTCATCCCGGCAACCATAGCAGCACAGCCAGTAAGCATTACAATATATTTCCTACGGGCAAACTCATATACCATATCGGCAACGTCATCTATATCGGGATAGTTACTACAACCAACAAAGGCAAGGACTCCAGGGATCGTTCCTAGAGTTATTGGCGCTCCAACATTCCTTATCTCAGTATCCATAACAGCCCCGCGCCCAGCCCTTATTTTCCAGGTCTCCTTGCTCGCTGCCACCTGCATTATCTTGAAGATGGGAACTTTATTAGGACATTCCTGCTCACATTTGCCACAGCCAATACATTGATTGAACTGCTCCTTTATCAAATCAAAATTACGTTTAGCTACCTGAACTATCCCATCTCCTATACCAAAGAGGTTGGGACACACCCGCTCACACATGCCGCAATTGGTGCACTTTTTGGCCAGCTCTATGGCCTCCTCTTCTGTTATCCATCTCTTCCTTCTCTGGGGAGCAACCTGCAAAGCAACCTTGGCCGCCACCTCAGCCGCTTTCTTGGTATTCAAGATAGCAAAATGTTTCTTGTCCTCCACCATCCGTTTCACTATCTCATCTGTATCCTTCTCCGTAACATCCTCAAGCCCATACATGGCCTTGTCTAGAGTAGCAATAACACGTGAGTCAACCTTGTCTCCCTCTATAAGCATATCAGTTCTAATGCATTGCTCATCAGTCACGATGACATCGGCAATGCCTGTTCTTACGTAGAAGAGTTGTCGTGAAAGAGGGCCGACAATCTTTGCCCTATCGGAGTATCTTGTTGTTTCAAGTGCAATGCAGCAAATGCCAGCTACCTCAACCTTATCATAAAGGTCATTTTCCCGTAGATAATCAATAATAGTAGTCGAAGTAGCCGGATTATGCCCCACCAGCAAGATCACTGGCTTAGATTCATCCACTGAGGCCCACCCCATATCCACAAGGGGAGTATCAGCAACGGAAGTAGGGAAATCAAATCCCGCAATCTGGGCGATATCAGCCACTTCCATCCCCACATGGTCCAACATACTGGCATGTAAAGCTTTCGATTCGTAATCCAGATAGCTTCCCTCTTGTCCAAAGTGAGTGGAATCGAGAAGATGAGTGATCTCCTTATATACATACTCGATAACTGTCTTAAGGTCGCCTAAGGTCTCGGGCTTTAGCCCGGTAACCGCCCTTATATTTGGGGCCTCGAGCTCGATATATGTGCCCATATCAATCTTTTTATCAGCGCCATACTTCTCAATCAAATGCTCCAGTATATGACCGCCATGGGCAGCATGCGCGGAGCACCCCATCAAGCAAGTGAGAAGAATCATCCTTGCCTGCTGAGTTGCTATGTCTAAGCCACAAGCCCCTCTCCTTCCCTGGCTAAGGTCACACTTCCCATAGGTACAAAGGCAACAGAGGTCACAGAATGGGGCATACCAGGGCTTATAAGTCTTAAGCAGCCTCATGTCCCATGATCTAAGGTCTGCGATTCCTGGCATTGGCGTAGGGCCGACAGGCTCCCATGGCATCTCGGCCCTTATGAGCTCTCGAATTTCCTGTTCCTTCCTAGTTAGCTCTTTTACTACTTCTGCCATTGTTTAACCTCGCTTTCGTACATTTCCTTTACTAATTTCATAGACTTGAGATGCCTATGAGTCAGAATATTTGCCCCAGCGGTGAGGAGGGAGAGTGAAGTCATTGCTTCCCAGAGTATCCCTTGCTCCTCATTCTCGCCGGCCTGTTTCGATCTCCACACTTCAGTGGCGAAGTCAGCAATCATGGGCATCTGCGTCATTTTATCTTTGATAATTTCTCCAAGCTGCTTTATCCTCTCCATTAGACTGTAGGTATATTCTATGCCGTAACCCAATGCTGGACTTAAGGGGTCAATAACGATTCTCTCTAGGGGAAAGAAGTGCCCCAATTTTACGTTGACCTCCTTGAGTAGATTGATATCCATAGGGGTTTGTACGCTGGCGAAAAGCCCGTGAGCTAGAATTGCTTTTCCCAGCACCTCATAATTTTCCTTTTGGACTGGCCCTATGAGATAATTCATGCCATCAACTGCTTCGCAAACTGCAGGAAGAACTTTAGCATCTTTGTCAGGGTCTCCAGAGCCGTAAATAATTAACGGAAGACTTGTTGTTTCGGCCACCCTTCTTGTCACCTCTGCCGCCTTTTCAGGAGGTGAGTCCTGATCTGCAGGGTCGGTGCTTAGGAGATAAAGCTGTATCGCATCTACATAATCAAATTCCTCAACTTTCTTAGCCCACTTCGCAGGATCATGCACAGCATCTTTGAAGGGTTCATGCAGAAAGTTGGGTAAGTCCTCGGGTGGCTCCCGGTCAAGAATCTGTAGAGCAAATACCGGTGGATTCGGCCATGAGCCGTCATCAAAAAAATGGAAGGGCAAGATATTTTCCCCTCCAATTCTTACGGTTTCCCCTTCTGGTTTGCCCAAAGCTATTACATTTGTTACCCCGGTATTGAACTCGATTGGCGCTTTATATTCCGTATTATCTACCTCCTTAGTCAAGCCAAGCGTCGGAATATAGAACCTCGCCGGTAAGGACCCTGGCTGTCTTCACATAGTCAATTTCCTTTTGAGAGAGAGACGAAAGGTCTATCACCTCTCCATCCATAATCCTATAGATAAGGCTGACCACATCCGTCATCTCACCTTGAATCAAACTCATAATTTCCTTATCTAAAGGGTCAGCGATTGCAGAATAGAGCCCGTACCTCTGTAGCATTACCAGGTAGGTGCGATTGAGTAGTGGGCGAAGCTCATTTGGTGCCCCGTTAGATATATTTGAGAGTCCCACTGTTGATTTAATCCCCGGTAAAACCTCGGCGATAATTTTGATGAATTCCAGAGAGGCTTGAGCAAAGCACTGCCCCTCACCAGCAGTGCTTACAGGCAGAACTATGGGGTCAACCCACATGTCCTCACTGGGAATTCCAAGCTCGTTAGCGTGGGCCACTGTATCCATGATGCTCTCCGTCTTCATTTCCACATCTGGAGGCATACCCCTGTCATTGATAACTGAAACCACCACATCACAATTATACTTTTTGGCCAGGGGAAGCATCCGCTCTTTCGAGTCCTTCTTCCCCGAAGCTGAGTTGATCAAAGGCCTTTTGTTACAAAGAGGGAGACCTGCTTCCATGGCCACAGGGTTCATGGTATCAAGAGACAAAGGCAAGTCGGTAACTTGTTGAACTGTGTTTATCACCCATCGTATGGTCTCTTCAGGGTTCTTAGTTAATGGGCCAAGATTCAAGTCAAGATAATCAGCCTCAGCTTGAACTTGACTCTTGGCCAAATCCTGGATTGGTTTGGAGTCACGCACTTTTATGGCCTGATTTACTACCCCTGCTATAACGTGTATATTCTCACCGATGATAACCATCCTTTCCCCCAGGCTTTCGATTTACGAAACCCACTATTTGATTGCAAGAGTATCTTTCGTGTCAACTCGCTTCCTTGAACACCAAAGCGCCAACAGGGCAAACTTTAACACACTCACCACAATCTTGGCAATCGGATTCGGCGAAAGGTACGTTTCCGAAAGTGGTGACCACTCGCCTAAAGCCACGATAGCCAAAATCAATAACCCCCAAGCCAAGTTTCTCCTGGCATACCCAAACGCACTTGCCACAAAGCACACACTTATTCGGGTCATAAATGAATATCGGACTGCTAAAATCCACAGGTAGATCACGCAGAATCTTTGTGAAACGCTTTGTATTGAACTTTACACCAAGATACTTGGCGATCTTCTGCACCTCACAGCGGCCACTCTTCGGGCAGTGGGCACAATCTACAGGTAAGCTTGACAGGAGTAATTCAAAGGAGGCCCGGGCTAAACTCAAGGCTTTGGCCCCTTTGGTATTAACCACCATTCCTTCTGCCACCAGCACAGTACACGCCGTGACCGGTTTGGCCCTGCCTTCTATCTCTACAAAACAGAGACGACAGGAGGCAAAAGGCTCGCGGTTTTCCCGAATGGCACAAAGATTTGGTATGTAGGTACCATGGTCAAGGGCTACCCAAAGAAGATTCTTACCTTCTGGAGCAGCTATCTCCTTGCCATCGATGGTTAAAGATACGGTCTTTGCCTGTATTCCCAAAAAGGGCATTGTGCCTAGAAAACTTCGCTTATCCTTTCTTTGCCCCAGGTTCCTACCATTTTATCACTTTTTCACACAAATCAATATAGAGCCGAATACATGTTGCGCATTATGTTATAATCATACGTGTCAGGCCTCAACAATATTCAGGGGGCCCCTGCATTTATTGATAGATGGTATAGGAACGCTGTGGCGGATAATATCGGCGAAATGCAACATGTTTGCGTAAAATCCTTAACGGAGGTAGTTATTAAGCAGTAAGAATAGTGGCAGGTGAGGAGCGTGAAAAGTAATGAAGTTGTTTTTTGATCCGAGCAGTGTAGCTTTGATAGGGGCTACAGACAGGGAAGGGGCGGTGGGAAGGGTGATACTGGAGAACCTACTGCTGGCGAAGGATAGGCGCAAAGTGTACCCGGTGAATCCCAACAGGGAAAAAGTATTCGATCTGAAATGTTATCCCAACACAAGCTCTACACCTGAAGTTCCTGAGCTTGCTGTCATTGTCACACCGGCCAAAACTGTTCCCGACATAGTCGATGAAAGTGGTAAGGTTGGTGTTAAAGCCGTGATCATCATTTCAGCCGGCTTTAAGGAAACAGGAACAGAGGGGAAGAAGCTCGAAGATAAGATAGCAAACATAGCCAAGAAACATAATATCAGGATAGTAGGGCCTAATTGCATGGGTGTGATTAACCCTAACGCTAATTTGAATACGACATTCGCTAGGAGGATGCCAAAACCTGGGCATGTAGCCTTTTTATCGCAAAGTGGTGCTCTGGGCTCAGCAGTCCTTGATTGGGGGGCCAGCAGGAACATCGGCTTCAGCAGCTTTGTTTCATTGGGTTCTATGATGGATGTGTCCTTTGGAGACTTGATAGACTATCTCGGTAGGGACCCTCAGACCAGGAGCATAATTATATACTTAGAATCCATAGGTGATGTCAGGAAATTCATAAGTGCAACCAGAGGATTTGCCAGGGCGAAACCTGTGATCATACTTAAACCGGGAAAATCCCAGGAAAGTGCAAGGATGGCCAAATCCCACACAGGAGCTATACTGGGAGAGGACTTATACTATGATGCTATCTTCCGTAGAGCTGGTGCCGTGAGGGTAGAAGAAATTGAAGACCTTTTCAATTGTGCTTCCATATTGAACACTGTTCAATTACCCAAAGGCCCAAATTTAGCTATGATAACAAATGCTGGTGGCCCAGCGGTATTGACCACAGACGCTTTGTCAAGCAGAGGTGGTAAATTAGCTCAGCTTAGTGATGCGACACTTTCCGCCTTAAATGGATTCTTGCCGCACGGTTGGAGCAAATCTAACCCTATTGATATCCTCGAAGATGCAGACCCAAAAAGATATGAGAAGACTATCGAGGTTACCCTTAAAGACCCAGGAGTCAACGGTGTCGTAGTCATGCATACACCACAAGGTGGAGGCGACTCAATTGAGATAGCGCAGGCTGTCATCAAGCATGCTAAGAAAAGTAATAAACCTATTGTGACCGCTTTGATAGGTGGGGAAGATGTAGCCAAGGCAAGGCAACTATTCTATGACAATAAGCTCCCTACCTATGGATTTCCTGAACAGGCAATCAAAACATACTTATATATGTATCAATATGCTCGTAATCTAGAGACGCTGTATGAGACTCCTGAAGAGTTACCAATAGCGACAGGAGCGGCTAAAAACTATCTCAAAATCCTTATCCGTAACGCATTGAAGAGAGGAGACACACTTTTGGGTGAGGAGGATTCAAAAAAGTTCCTGACAACATACAGAATTTCCTCTACAATTCCACATATTGCCAGAGAGCGTGAAGAGGCAATTGCAATAGCATCGGAGATTGGATATCCAGTGGCAATGAAGATAGTCTCTCCCGATATAATTCATAAATCAGATGTTGGCGGTGTAATGTTAAACATTTCCTCACCTGAAGAGGCCAAAAGAGCATACAGCGAGATGATGGAGAATGTCACTAATCGGAAGCCTGACGCCAGAATCGAAGCGGTCGGTATTCAGAAGATGATTACAGATTATGATGATGAATTTATTATTGGGGCTAAAAAGGATGCGACTTTTGGCCCTGTAATAATGTTTGGTGTGGGGGGGGCAGGGGCAGAGTTCTTCAAAGATATTGCGGCAGGGATCCCTCCTCTAAATCAGGTATTAGCTAGAGGAGTGTTACAGCAAACCAAAATCTACAAAATGCTATCCGAAGGATTCAGAACCAGACCTCCAGTTAATTTACGGCTGTTGGATGAGACCTTGGTAAAAGTCTCAAATCTAATCATTGATTTCCCAGAGATAAAAGAAATTGACATTAATCCATTGGTAATAAGCAGTAACGCCATCATCGCTCTGGACGCAAGGATAGTCCTTGATGAAGAGGCGGTACAAAATAGCATGCAGGAATACGGCCATTTAATAATATCTCCTTACCCAACTAGATACATACAACCATGGGTATGTAAGGATGGGCGATCCGTATTACTGAGACCTATAAGGCCTGAGGATGAACCACTTCAAAAGGAGCTTCTGGCGAGTTTATCAGAAGCTACCTCTAGATTTAGATTCTTCTATACGCTTAGAGACATAACGCATAGTATGCTCACCAGGTTCTGTAACATTGACTATGACCGCGAGATAGCAATTATAGCCTTATACGGTTCGGATGCTAAGAAAAGGAGTGTGGGAGTTGGAAGATTAATAATTGAGCCTGGCGGGGAAAAAGGCGAGTTCGCTATTTTAGTTGCTGACGATTTTCAGAATAATGGCTTGGGGCTAAAACTGTCCGATGTGCTACTGGGTATAGCACAGGAGAAAGGACAAAAAAGTATTTACGGGATCGTATCAAATGACAACACGAAGATGATAGGATTGGCTAGAAAGCTTGGTTTCACAATACAAAACTATTCCTCAGAAGAAAGCAAGATAACCTTGGAACTTTAGAGAGGCTATAAAGCCTATTAAGAGATTGTATTATTGTGTCGTGCGTCCTTCGGCAGCCAATCCCACGGTTGATTCACATATTGGCAGCTTTGGAGGTGAACTCCCCTTGGTAGTTCGGATAGCTCTCCAATGAGCCTTCAGGGAATTTGAGGCAAGTAAGGCACTCCTCCAAGTCGTCCTTTAGACATTTCATAGCTGAGGTATAGCTGTCTTTGAACCGGCACATGAGCTCCCGCCCTCGCTGCCCAAAAAGCTTCAATAAACATTACCTCCACATCTCTGGTAGATAACCGTCTTGCATACATCTCTGCCACCAACCCGCCTAGCATGTCCGCCCCTTTCTTAACAGTGAGGAAAGGCGAGGAGGATAAAGCCGCCCGCCTGACTCGGAAGATAGAACAGTTAACAAAACAGGGTGGCGGGACAAGTAATGAAACTAGAATGGCATTGAGAAACTTCTGTAATGTTATATGTCGCAAATTTTTTGAGGGCCTCCTTACTTAGGGTTGGGAGGTTTTTGATATAATGGCCAAGGCGAAGGTTGGTATTGACAAAGGTAATGAATCCTAGCATAATTGCTGACTCAACTGGTGACTTTTGACAACAGTTTTGATGCTCATGTGCAAGAAACCCGTCTCTGAACACCACTCAACAATAACCGCAAGCATCATTAAAGAGGTGTAGTGTGCCGATGAGGGAAATTTCCAAGAGTGTAGAGGATATAGAGAGCGAAGCTGAAAAGATACTGGAGGAAGCCAGGATCAAAGCTAACAAAATTCTCTTGAAAGGTAAAGAAGAGGCTAAAGGAATTCTGTCTTCTCAGTTGCAAATGGATGAAGTCAAAACGGAGTGCAAGGAAATTATACGTAATGCCGGGATAGAAGCCGACAAAAAAGATAACGTGGCTACAAACAAAGCTTCTGAAATCATAACCAATGCCGATAAGAAAACAGATGGGGTTGTGAAACGCATAGTGAGTATTGTCATAGGGCAGAGTTGATATGAAGCCTGTATTCCTCAATACGCCTGACCCTATGGTTAAAGCAAGGATAATAACCACCAGGGATGATTCCACTGAAGCCCTCAAGACCCTGCATAGAATTGGTGTGCTCCACGTTGAGGAAAGCAACGAGCTAAAGCCCGCAGATAAGGAAGCCATAGAAAGTGAAAGGGCACAGGCTGCTGAGTTATTGACAACTATTAGCAATGTATTGACTTACATGCCAGGAAAAGAAAAAATCCACCTAGAAAAGGATATCGAGGTCATATATGCCAGACCGTTCAGCGAAGTTGATGGTGAAGTCAGGTCTCTATGCGCCAAGCTCAGTAACATGCACCAGAGAGCTGCTAAACTCAAGCAGGAGTCTGAAGAACTTAAAGAACTAAAGGAACACCTTGAACCTCTGGAGCAGCTAGAAAACGTCAAATTGGGAGATTTGGCTTTTTCTGGCGATTACCTTTTTTCCAGGGTTTTTATATTCCCCACCGAGATATACGAAACTCTACGCGATAAGATGGGGAAGTACCTATTTGGAAGCACAATAGCGACAATAGAAAATGAAACGATTCTCCACACAATCGCGCAGACTAAAAACCAGGGAATCATAGAAACCACAATCAAGGATAACGGAGGCAGAGTTATCCAAGTGCCGAACGAGGACTTAACACTGAGGAGCTTTTTAGAAGAATCCGAGAGTAGGATTTGCAGCCTTGATGCGGAACTGGCAAAGCTCAACGGGGAGATTGAAAACAAAACTAGAGAGAGTTTGCAGAATCTCATCCTTTTCAGAGAAGTGCTGTCTGCAGAAAATGAAAGACTGTCAGTCTTAGAAAAGGCTTGTGAAGCGAAGTATGTAACCTTAATCGAGGGATGGATTCCAGAAAACAGCGCTGAGGATACAATTTCTCAATTTAAGGAGAATATAGCCCATGCGTTTATTGATACCAGGAAACCCAAGGAAGCGGAGCAACCCCCCACCAAACAAAGGAACTTAAAGGCCTTCAGACCATTCCAAGTCATTGTGAATCTATTCGGCACCCCAAAATACCGGGAATGGGATCCAACACCAGCCATATCTTACTCTTTTGCTTTTTTCTTTGGCCTCATGTTAGGGGATGTAGTGTACTCCGTATGCCTCATGCTGCTAGCGAAGTTCGGACTACCGAAGTTTGTGGATGACCCGGAATCCGAAGCCTTCAAGCAATTTCAAAGCCTGTTTTATATAAGCAGTGGAGTTTCTCTGGTTGTTGGTTTGCTCGCTGGAAGCTACCTGGGTGATTTTTGTGCTGCGTTCCTAGGAATTGAAAGCTTGGCACTTGCACCGGGATTTCAAAGTTTCCTTCTAGACGCCATGACTTTTCTGGCATTCGCCATAGTAATAGGCCTCATCCACGTAAACATAGGCCATGTGATAGCAATTGTTAGAGGGATAAAGGAAAGAAACAAAGGACTAATCACAAGTAAAATTGGTTTATTTATACTTGAGATAGCTGGGGTCCCATGGATCCTCAACTTCCTTGGCATGGGCACTCTACCGCTAGGTGAACAAGCGTACTCCATTCTGTTGTACTTCATGCTTCTGGGTGTAGTGTTAATTATTGCCGCGTCTATCATGCAGTATCGCGGCTTGGGCGCCATTCTCTGGCTATTTGATATAACCGGTCTTCTGGGAGACATTATGTCGTACTGCCGCCTGGCAGGCGTTGGTTTAGCTACATACTACCTTGCTGTGGTCTTTAATATGATAGCAGGCCTAGCAATGAACATGATGCCCGCCAATACGGGGGGGCTTATCATTGGCATCTTATTAGCGACCACGATTCTGCTTTTTGGACACGTATTCAACCTGTTACTCAGCACCATCTCGTGCTTTGTACACTCCCTCAGGCTATGCTTTGTGGAATTTCTGCTCAAGTTCTACGATGGTGGTGGCATTGAGTACAGCCCATTTAGACTGAGGAAACGCATACTCGTGCCTATCAGGGGGAAGGCTTAAAATAAGAAAGGGAGGATAAAAATGTTAGTTGATCCAATTTCATTAGCAACTCTGGGGGGTGTTATAGCGTTGATCGGCGGATTGCTAGGCTCTTCAATAGGATTGGGCATTGCTGGGTCTGCCGGAGCAGCCACACTGGGAGAAGAGCCTGGACAGCTTAGAAATGTCATAGTGCTGGTCTCCCTACCAATGACACAAACCTTCTACGGGCTCATAATATTGATACTTATCCTAACCAGGGTGGTGCCTAACCTTGCTGCTATGCCCGATGCTGGTGGCAGCAATGGTTTTGCCGTTCTCGCTTGCGGCCTCATAGCAGGGTTTGCTGAATTATTCTCGGCAATATACCAGGGCAATGTATGCGCCTCGGGCATTTCACTTCTACCCAAGACAAAGGGGAAGATACTAACGAATGCCATGATGTTAGCCGTGTTTGTTGAGCTGTTAGGTGTGCTAGGGCTGGTATTTACCATAATGGCCCTAAACATGCTGGGACTTTTTTAAAGGAAGCTCAAAATGGAAAACATAAGCGAAGCTGTTATCAGCAAAGTCAAGGTAGAGGCTCTGGATATAATAAAGGAGGCTGAGGCGAAGGCGCGGGAGGAGAGAGAAAAAGCCACAAAGCAGCGAGAGGTGAAGCTTCACAAAGAGAAACAGAGGCTGTTGGGAGAAGCAAGGCAAGAGGCCGCTAGAATCGTAGCTCAGGCTTCCATAAAGGCACGTCAGGAACTATCACGCGCGAAAAATGCGGTAATCAATAAAATGACTGACAGGGTACGACAAGAACTGTCACAGATTTCAAGTAATGAAAAATATTCTATGACCTTGATCCAAGAGGCAGTAGAGGCAATCGGCGCAGATAAGGCAAGGATTTACGTTCTCCCTAAGAGTGTAGACACCACCCGAAAGCTCCTTGAAAGCAACAAGGAATTAGCTAATAGGATAACGGAGGTCAAGGAAGCTAATTTTACAGGGGGAATTATAGCCGAAAGCATTGATGGGACACTCCGGATAGATAACAGTTATGAAAGCAGACTTGAGATGCTACTGCCAATACTATTGCCTGAAATAAACAATGAGCTTTTCGAAACGCCGTAGGAGTCAATTTTGTTTGACACAAGATACCCTTTTATATCAGCTTACCTGAAGGGCGAAGAGGCTAAAACCATCACCTTTGACCATATAAATAGGATGTCAATGGCATCTGATATTCAAGACGCCCTGGGAGCCATTAGACAGACAGATATAGGAAGTTACTTTGAAGAATTACATGCCAGAAACTTTGATGTTTTAGATGAACACCTGTGGAGATACTTTGCACAGCGCATAAACTACATAGGTTCATTTAAGCTTCTTCCAGGAGATATTCTGAAGGTGTTGAACTCTTACATAGTAAAGTATGATGTTCTGAATATTAAAGCCGCTTTACAGAACATTTCGACGGGTAAAAAGAGCCGTATGATACCGATAGGTATTATCCATAACAATGGGTTGCTCGACAAGCTTTCTACTGCCCCAGATCTGGATAACATTACTGAAATACTTACCAGGTGCAAGCTAGAAAGTTATATACCTGCACTAGAAGGATATGCCACAGCAGGAGAAACGAAGTCCAAATTCCTGGCTGAAGCTAAGTTGGATAGCGAATACTACAAAAACCTGTTAGAAATCGCCAGAGGCATAAAAGATGGTTCCACCCTTTCAAAAGCCATCGGCCTTTTAATAGACATGGCGAACTTACAAGTTGTATCGAGAGCCATAATCGAAGGCATAGGGCTAGATGCTGCTGGATACACCATCCCCGGGGGGTATATGATTACAGATAAAGCCATCAGAGAGTTGCTGTCGTGCAAACTCACTGAGATGCCTCAGCGGCTAGAAAGTGCTCAATATCGGCGTGTGGCCGAGGAAATATTAAATAGCTATTCGAAAACTAACAGCATCACAGTTGTAGATAGAATTATCGATAAGCATAAGTTCAGGTTGCTTAGGGAAATATTATCACCAAGGACCTTATCTCCGCTGGTAATGGCCTGGTATCTAATCCTCAAAGAATTTGAAATCCGTAACTTAAGGCTAATTCTAAAAGCAATAGCCGATGGTATCTCACCAGAGGAAATAAAGGAGTACTTAGTATTGTGAGCACGGCACAGGCTAAACACCTAAGTATAGCCGTTGTAGGGGATGAAGAGCTGGTTAGCGGGCTGAGGTTAGCGGGGATCAGTCGGTATCATGTGATAAAGGAGGAGCATAATGCCCGTGAAGACGTGCGGAAAGCTCTGGGCGAGCTAATAGATGAAGCTGGTGTCGGGGTAATAGTGATACTGGAAGATTATGTAGAATACGTAAAGGATTTACTAACCCGACTCAGGGAAGGGAAAAAGGTCATTCCGGTAATCATCGAAGTTCCATCAAAATTTGGCCCTCAACATAAGGATATTGTGGGGTATTACAAAGCATTTATCAGGAAAGCTATAGGATTTGATGTAGAAATCTAAGTTTGTTTGAGAGGAGGTAGTAAACAATGGGTAAAATATGGAGAGTTTCGGGACCCCTGGTCATAGCCGATGATATGAAAGGTTCCCAGGTTTATGAAATTGTTGAGATAGGGAAGGAGGGAATTGTAGGAGAGATAATAGGCCTGGAAGGAAATAAAGCCATAGTCCAGGCGCACGAGGATACTCTGGGGTTGAAAATTGGTGAAGAGGTGAGGGGCACAGGAAAAATCTTGAGCGCTGAATTAGGTCCAGGGCTTGTAGCGTCTATTTATGATGGGCTTCAGAAATCTTTGCTTACTCTGCTTGAAAATACTGGCTCGTTTATTCGACGAGGTGCGAAGGCGTCTGCATTACCCCGCGATAAGAAATGGCAATTCACACCCACAGTAAAAGTTGGGGATGCTGTCAGCACTGGGGACATAATAGGCTCAGTGCCCGAGACCAGCCTCATAGAGCATAAGATCATGCTGCCCTCAGGAACCCAAGGGAGAATAAAAGAGATACGCAAAGGCGAGTATACTGTTGAGGAGCCTATAGCCTGGGTGGAACTCAATGGTGAGGTGAAAGAGCTAAAGTTAATGCAAGAATGGCCAGTGAGAAAGCCCAGGGCTTATAAGCAGCGACTCGATCCCTCAGGGCTTCTCACCACCGGCATGAGAATTCTGGACTATATGTTCCCCCTGGCCCTTGGCGGCAAAGCCACCATACCAGGAGGCTTTGGCACCGGGAAGACCGTTGCTCTGCAGCAGCTAGTCAGATGGGCTCAAACACATCTGAACATATATGTTGGCTGCGGTGAGAGAGGAAACGAGATGGCTGACGTTCTTTATAGCTTCAGGCAGCTTAAAGACCCCAGAACAGGAAAAATGCTGGAGGAGAAAGAAATATTCCTGGCTAACACCTCTAACATGCCCGTTGTAGCACGAGAAGCAAGCATCTTCGTCGGCGTTACTATAGGTGAATACTTCAGAGATATGGGCTACGATATTTTGCTGGTTGCAGATTCAACATCAAGATGGGCTGAAGCCATGAGAGAGATGGGTGGCAGACTTGAGGAAATGCCAGGAGAAGAGGGCTTCCCTTCATACATGGGCTCACGACTCGCCTCTTTTTATGAAAGGGCAGGGATGGTTGAATGCTTAGGCAGCCCTGAAAGGAAAGGAACATTAACAATATGTGGCGCAGTAAGTCCTCCCGGAGCTGATTTTAGCGAACCGGTAACCCAAAGTACGATCAGGATAGTAGATGCTCTATACGCTCTTGATGTTTCTCTGGCGAATAAGAGGCATTTCCCAGCCATAAATTGGCTCACCAGCTACAGCCTCTATGTGGATGCAGTTAAAGATTGGTGGGGCCAATTTGATCCAGGCTGGGAGAATACTAGAGCTACCGCCTTGAAGATACTGCAACAGGAGGCTGAACTGGAGGAAATTGTGAGACTCGTAGGGCCTGAAGCCTTGCCCGATGAAGACAAATTATTACTGCTTGTTGCCAGGATGATACGTGAGGACTTTCTACAACAAAGCGCTTATCATGAAGTTGATACCTACTGCATGCCAGTAAAAGCTGGCCTCATGCTCAAAACTATAATAAGGTTTTACGAACTGTCTCAGGAGATGCTAAATTCAGGGGCAGGTATCAATGCCATCCGCTCATCTCCAGTAGTCCGCAAGATATCGAGAATGAAGGAAATACCCCATGATACCTTCGAACAGCGAACCAAGGAGCTATGGCTAGAAATGGAACAAAACCTGATAGGTCATAAAGGAGGAATCACATGAACATCCCTTCGCTTTACATCAAAGAAGGAAAAGCAATCAATAAGGCTAAGGGAGCGCTAATTATAGCTGAAAGCATCCCTGGCATAAAATTTAACGAGATAGTTGACGTTCAACTCAGTAGCGGTCAAATAAAAAGTGGTCAGGCAATAGACATCAGCGACGAAGCCACTGTGGTTCAAGTATTTGGTGGAGTTAGTGAGGTGGACCTCCTTGGAAGCAAAATAAGGTGCAAAGGCGAGACTCTGAAGCTGGCAGTATCTGCTGATATCCTGGGCAGAATCTTCAATGGGATGGGAAAGCCTATGGATGGCGCTCCACCCATAATTCCAGAAAGCTATCTGGATATAAACGGTGCGCCCATAAACCCTGCGTCTCGTATGCCTCCAGCCGAGTTTATTGAAACAGGCATCTCCTCAATAGATGGCTTAAATGTTTTGGTTAGGGGGCAGAAATTACCCATATTTAGTGGATCAGGCCTACCACATAATCGAATAGCGGCTCAAATAATCAGACAAGCTGCTGTTAAAGGCAAGGAGGAAAAGTTCGCCATAGTATTTGGTGCTATTGGTATCAGTTACGACGACGCCTCCTTTTTCATAAGAAATCTTGAGAGAACAGGCGCCCTAGAGAGAACGGTAGCCTTCATCAATACTGCATCAGACCCCACCATAGAGCGAATATCAACCCCGAGGCTCGCATTAACCACGGCTGAGTATCTGGCCTGGAGGCAGAATTTGCATGTGCTGGTTGTCCTCACCGACATGACCAATTACTGCGAAGCCCTTCGTGAACTTTCCGCCATGCGCGAAGAGATACCATCCAGAAGAGGATATCCTGGATATATGTACACCGACCTCGCCACGATGTATGAGCGAGCGGGTAGAATTTCAGGAAAAGAAGGCTCAATAACCATAATGCCTATTCTGACCATGCCCGACGATGATATAACACATCCTATACCAGACCTTACTGGCTATATAACCGAAGGGCAAATCGTACTTTCACGAAACCTGGAAAGGAAAGGGATATATCCACCAATCGACGTATTCTTATCCCTTTCACGGATGATGAAAGAGGGGATCGGGCCAGGCAAGACCAGGGAAGACCACAACAATGTCTTCATGCAATCATACGCTGCTTATGCTGAAGGATGTTACCTCAGGGAAATATCAACTATTATAGGCGCTGAGGCATTAAGTGAACGGGATAAAACATATTTAGCGAATGCAGATGAATTTGAGAAAACATTTATCTCTCAAGGCGAGTTTCAGAAAAGAACGGTGGAAGATACCTTGGACATAGCTTGGGGGCTCTTTTCGGCGCTGCCCGAGGAAGACCTTAAGCTGATTAGTGAGAAATTGATCAAGAGGTATCTCCCCAAATACTCAAAAAAGAGCCAAGAGTGAGCTAAAATGCCGCAATTAATTAGGGTTAGACCTACAAAGATTGAGCTTGTAAAGCTGAAGCGTAGGCTCGCATTAGCTCAAAGAGTACAAAAGATAGTAAAGGATAGACTTTCAATATTAACCATGGAATTCTTGCAGACAGCAAGAGAGATAGTAGAGGTTAAAAAAAAGCTAGTTGATGCCTTTTCCGAGGCTTATCAGGCATTATCAATTGCCACCGGGTATCACGGATATATAGCTCTGGAAAAGGAACTAATAGCAAGTGAAACTGATTTAAGAATCACTGCCGGCTCAAGAAACATAGCAGGGGTAAGAATCCCTTCTTTTGAGCTAGAAGAAGTTAGAAGCCCAATGAGAGGCTATAGTTTGCTTGATACCTCTTCGTGGTTAGATCATGCAGCTCAACTATCTGAAAAATGCCTCAAAACTACTATCGAAGTAGCTGAACTCCAGAGGAGCCTGGAATTATTGGGAATGGAAATAAACAGGACAAAAAGGATAACCAACGCCTTAGAGTACATGATAATTCCCGCGTTACAGGTGACGATAAAGTACTTGAATATGAAGTTTGAAGAAAGGGATAGGGAAGAAAAGGCACGTTTAAAGCGCGTGAAGGTGTTACTTGCACGGGAGTAGAACGATGCTTAATGACTTGCCTTATGAAAGAATACTTCAAGAATCTTTGAAAGGCGCACTCAAGGTAGTAAATGCTGGGCTACCGCAAAATCGGAAATCGCTATCTGATTTACTGGGTGAGGAATACCCACATGTAATGTGTAGCGATGGCGGCACTCACCTCTTTAAACGAAAGGAGCTTCAGTATATTGCTAGCCTTATAAACATTGATGAGCAAGCGGCATTATTACTGCCCATACTCATAGAGTTGGGAGCAAATAAAGCCACGACAGCCATAATATGCCAAACGAATATAGAAGAGAAGGTTATATCAAAAATTCTTACTATGCCCACTAAACCCGAGCAAGGAAAGATTACGATATATAAACCACAATTAGCCCTGCTAAGGAAGATGCTAAAAACAACCACTCAATATGTATTCACTCAAAAAATCCTCGAATGAGCTATGCCAGCAGTTAGAGCACCTGTTTTATACATACAGGAGACCAGAGGCCCAAACCCTCTACGACTCACTATGATTGAGTCTTGGTGCTCCAGAACGCTCTAGAACAAAGGCTACTGCACCCAGCACACCGGAGTCATCTCCCAGCAAAGCTGGTTTAATATGAACAACATCAACCAGTGTGCCAAAAGCTCTCTCTTCGACTACCTTTATTGCTGGCCGAAGGAATAAGTCACCCATCTTGGCTACACCACCACCCACCAATATTATTTCCGGGTTGAAAATATTAACCAAATTAACCAAACCCACCCCAAAGTAATATCCCAAGCGAGCGATAAGCTCCTTAGCCAATTCATCTCCTTGCTTAGCTGCCAAGAAAACAATCCTGGCATCGATCTTGCTCATGTCGCCACCTGCAAGCTCAGCAATGGATGTTTTAGCACCTCCTGCGATTTGCTTCGCTGCTTCTCTAGCCAAGGCGGTACCTGAGGCCAGAGTTTCCCAGCACCCAACGCTGCCACAATTGCAAGACGGTCCATTGACATCAATAATCATGTGTCCAATCTCACCAGCAGCACCACAAGCTCCAGTATACAATTTGCCGCTGGCAATAATACCACCACCAATTCCAGTACTTACGGTAATATAAACGAGATTGGTGGCTTTTCTTTTCAAACCGAAATGCCACTCCCCTAAGGCAGCCAGAGTAGCATCATTGCCCAAGTAAACAGGGATGCCAAACCGCTGCTGAACAATACTCCCCAAAGGCACCTCATGCCAACCAGGAAGGTTAGGAGAGGAAATAACCTCGCCATTATCACTGTCTATAATACCGGCAACGGCAATACCTATGCCCAGAAGCTGCGATGAGTCAACCTTGCCGGAAGCCATAGTTTCCTCAATAGTATTGAACACACTACTTGTTACGGCGTCAGGCCCAGCTTGAGCAGGTGTAAGGCTATGCCCTCGCGCCACAATCTCTCCATAAGCAGTGGCAAGAGCAGCGGCAATCTTAGTGCCACCAATATCTACCCCCAGGATAAGCTTTTGCTCTTTATTTCCCGACATTGCCCAGTTCCTTATGCTACGTGTCAAAGGCGTGGCTTGTCAAACGGTGAACTCAAACGGTAGAATAGCGAATATAATGATTGGCTTTGAACATTTAATGAAAATTTCACGCACATCGCCATCCAAAATAGTGCTTTTAGTAATCGATGGCTTGGGTGGTTTGCCTCACCCAGAAACAGGCAAGACAGAGCTAGAGTCAGCAAGGAGAACAAATCTAAACCAGATAGCCAGGCAATCAAGTTGTGGACTTATCGACCCTGTAAGCCCCGGAATTACACCGGGAAGTGCGCCGGGACACCTAGCGCTTTTTGGGTATGACCCCATCAAATACAATGTTGGGCGGGGAATCGTTGAGGCTCTAGGAATAGATTTGGAGCTGAAGCCAAAGGATATTGCAGCCCGTGGCAATTTCTGTACCCTTGATAACGAAGGAATCATTGCTGATAGAAGGGCAGGACGTATTAGTACGGAGAAAAATGCCGAGCTATGTCGACTACTGAATGAAAAAATTGCTATCGCTGCGGTAGAAATACTAGTTAGACCAGTTAAGGAACACAGGTTTGTACTGATCCTGCGAGGCGAAGGTCTATCACCCAAACTAACGGATTCTGATCCTCAGCAAATAGGCTTGGCCCCCAAGAAGATACAGGCTCTCTCACCACAAGCGCAGAGAACGATGGAAATAGCCAACGAATGTATTGCGCAAGCGAGAAACTGCCTGAAGAATGAACCTTCTGCCAATATGGTGCTTATGCGAGGGTTCTCTCAGCACCCTGACATCCCCTCCATGACTGAGATTTACAAGCTAAGGCCTGCTGCTATCGCTATATATCCTATGTATCGTGGCCTGGCAAGGTTAGTAGGAATGCAAATACTGCCAGCAGGCAACAATATAAGAAACCAGCTAGAAAGCTTGCATCGGCATTATAGAGATTATGATTTCTTCTTTATTCACTTTAAGAACACTGATTCCAGAGGAGAGGATGGCAACTTCGAGGCTAAGGTTCAAGCTATTGAGGAAGTCGATAGCGCTCTTCCTGACTTGCTCACTTTGAATCCTGATGTCCTCGTTATCACTGGAGACCATTCCACTCCAGCATCCCTTGCTATGCATAGTTGGCACCCAGTCCCTTTGATGTTGCTGTCCAGATGGTGTTTGCCTGATAAGGTAAGCGAATTTTCAGAACGAGCTTGCCTTAAAGGCGGTTTAGGACGTTTTCCCGCTACAGAGATTATGCCCCTGGCTATGGCCAACGCCTTAAAGATGGATAAGTTTGGCGGCTAGAGCAATTTTCTCCCTCAGGTTAATCAGTCTCCACCAAGCATTCCTGTTCCAAGGTTTCCATAAGGCGAGCGGCGCGGGGGTAGCCAACACGAAGTCGCCGCTGCAAGAAAGAGGTAGATATATGCTTATGCTCCTGTGCTAAACGTTTTGCCTACTCCAAGAGAGGGTCTGGAGCTGAAGCTATCCTCTGGCTTAAAGTGACAGACTCAGCTACTTCATCAAAGTCAACATAATCCACCTTCACATCACGCTGGTTGCCCCAGAAATACACCTGCCTCTCGATTTCAGTATCGGAAATAAGGCATCCCTGGAGACGCTTAGGCTTACTGGCTTCACTGGGCATATAAAGCATGTCACCTCTCCCCAACAACTTC
>Ga0114920_10000330_pt1 | contig 20664 bp, 21 predicted proteins | sample ChitaG_FD_88683 | JGI IMG/M metagenome (GOLD analysis project Ga0114920, IMG submission 88683) | Deep subsurface microbial communities from South Pacific Ocean to uncover new lineages of life (NeLLi) - Chile_00310 metaG | ecosystem: Environmental > Aquatic > Marine > Oceanic > Sediment ...
ACTCCATACCCGAGATTATCAACTTCATCTCCCATGTGATGACCCTGCTGCCGGGCGATATTATTGCCACCGGCACCCCCAGCGGTGTCGGCCCGATGTACCCCGGCGATACCGTGGAGGTCAGGATTAAGCCGATAGGCACGCTTAAGAACTTTGTGGTTAAAAATAGCGTATAGGCTAACTTGAGTTATCTGCCTGGATATAGCTAATTAGTGAGGTTGTTTTCTACCTCACTCCCTTAATCCCCCTCTCCTTCAAAGAAGAGGGGGAAGTTGTTTTTAGAAGGGGCTCCGCCCCTTAAACCCCGCTTGATTAAGGCTCTGTGTGGCAAGGGCTGGCAGACGGTGGTAGAATATATTAAAAGTTGTTAAAATATGCATAATTAGTATTGACAAATATTACCTGTGGGGTTATAATGAATAATGTGGCGCATTGATTACTATGCAGAGCCTAGCGGCAATCAACCTGTTGCTGAATGGTTAGATAGTTTGGACAAGAATACTAAGGCTGTAATTATGGACAAGATCGGGCAACTCGAGGAACATGGACTTACCCTCCTAAGAACAAACATGATGAAACGTATTCAAAATAGAGACAAAGATTTCTACGAGTTAATAGGTGGTCGCTGTCGCATTGCACTTTACTATGAAGTAATTAGTAATAATTTTATTCTGTTGCATGGATTTATTAAAAAGAGGCAGCGAGAAACAAGAGAAATTAATTTAGCACGCTCTAGACTCCATGAATATCAATTAAGGAGGCAAATTCAATGACCAGAACTTTCAGGGATGACTTAAAGCAAAACCTTCATGACCCTGAGTTCGCAAAGAGATTTGGGGCAGCCAGAGCAAAATCCAATTTTGCTATTACACTAGCTGAAGCAAGAAGACAATTAAATCTAACTCAAAAGCAGCTAGCAGCTAGACTATGTGTTTCTCAATCATATATAGCTAAGTTGGAAGGAGGAGAGGCGAATCCAACGCTAGACAGGATTGGCAGTCTACTCGCAGTTCTAGACCTCAGTCTTACTACGGGTACTACTGCTCTTTATCCTTACCCCGAATCTTCATTGGTAACTATCTGGAGTCGTGATGATGATGCTAGAACAGCAGAGATAAATTATGAGCGTAGCGTCTCTATAAAAGAAAGTCGAAAACTGGAAGAACTAACCGTTTAGCATTTCCATGTTGGACACAATAACTAAAGGAGCTTATTATGCAATTTGAGCAGGGTCCTTATATACAAATGGCAGGATTATGTGAACAGGTAATTGAAGATAAAACGGGAGTGCTTTCGTTAATACGGATAATAGACACTATAACGCACACAGAATCCCGCCCTGATGCACCAATAGACATGCCACCAGTAACTTATCCAATGAAAATGGTGATAATGCTTAAGTCAGGGCGTGCACACGGGCGACATGAACTTAAGATGGTTCCTGAGCTGCCTTCAGGTGAAGTCAGACCTCCCCTTACACGAAGTATCCAACTAGAGGGGGAGGAACGAGGGACTAATAATGTCATTAATATGTTGTTTACCTTTCCAATGGAAGGGCTATACTGGTTCAATATATACCTTGACGATTCTCTATTAACCAGGATACCAATGAGGATAAAGTACAATCGCATTGTAACTCAGGAGACTCCACATTAACACCCTACCCCTCCCTCGCCTTCTTTTGCAGTTAATACGGCCATTAGTGGCAAGAGGCCATTTTGAATAAAGACTGCAATACCGTGTTCAGCCTTCTATTTGGTTTGCGATTTTGGCGCCAAACTCCTTGCATTTAGGGAGTTCTCCTTCTATAATTGGGCCTTTTATCCCTTTAACCCTGATTGATAGGCCGGGAGCTACCAGTTTCAATCCGGTAACCTTTTCGCTGATTTGCTTCTCCATTTTCTTCACTGCTTTTTCAAAGTCTGAGCTGAAACATGTATCAAAAACAGTGGCCAGTTTTCCCTTTAAGTTGAGATTACCAAGCTCATCGATAAATACCCTGGTATTCCTGGTTGCTCTACCCCAATGATTGGGAGAACCCACTAGAATGGCGTCATACTCGGTGAGCCGGTCGAGGTCAACTTCTTTAAGTTCACTAAGGGCTGTTTCTATTCCCGAGACTTGTCTCATTCCCTCAATTATTTTGTCGGCGACAAGCTTGGTATTGCCATACTTTGACTCATAAACAACGATGACTTTAGCCAACTGGATTACCTCCCTTTCTTTGGTTAATAGTTGATAAGCTCAATCTGTCCACTACAAATGCAGTTCTATTATATCGCCATCTTGAAGGACGTGGTCTCTCTTGGCCATGACGCAATCGTGCTTCCCGAGCCCCAGATGCGGGTATATTTTGGCTTGGCGGCGGCCATTAACAGGTTTTTGCTCTAGGTATTGGCTTCCATTCGCCTAATCAGGTCTGTCGCCAGGTTAACGAATTCTTCCCAGGGCAACTCGCCCATGGTTACCTTCTCAATCAGGTCGGAAATCTCGTTAGTGGTAGGGTCTTCAAAGCCTTCCTTGACCAGCATTTCGTGGATGCGTGTTCTGGCGATGTAGCCTGGCTCATGGACAAGGACCTTGAATTTTTTAACGAAGGCCTGTATTTTCCGTGTTCTCTTGTCCTCGCTGGTTTCGTCCAGCAACCCGTATTTGACTAATACCTCTTCCAGACCAGATGTGCCCTGCTCAATGATTGTGTCTCTGTCCCTGGCCTGCCACTCAGCACCGCTGGCAAAGGATAGAATCTTGGTCGAGTTCTCAAATACGAGATAAAGATAGGATTCAAGGTCATTCATCAGACCTTCAGGCAAGTCATCCCTTTTGCGCAAATCATCATATAGCAGGGTGACTTTTTCCAGCAGGGACTGGGATTTCTCCTTAAGCCAGCCTGACATATCGCCGGGATGCTGTGATGAAAGAATCTGTACTCTCATATCGGTTTTCTCCTTTCCTTATAGATGCAACTCTATTATATCACCGTCCTCAAGGACGTGGTCTCTTTTGGCCATAACGCCGTCGTACTTGCCCGAGCCCCAGATGCGGGCATATTTTAACTTGGCGGCGAAATCCTTGTGGACAGAGGCGGCGGCATCCTCCAGCGTTGAGCCTCTTTTGAGGACTACCGGGTCGGTGAGGTCTGGTTTCTGCCCCGGGGTCTTGGTATAGACCCGGATAATATCAAGCATCTGGTAGATTTTAAGTTTTAGCTCTTCCAATCCATGGCCTTCTTTAGCTGAAATAGCCGTCACCGGCAACTGCTCTTTATATTTATCCAGCAGGACTTTGAAGTTTCCACCGTCCTTGTCTAGGTCCCGCTTGTTACCGATGATTAGCGCCTTCTTGGGCCACAAGACGCCCTCCGCCTCGTCTTGGGCCCTGGTCTCACCAATTGTTATCCTCATTTTCTTGAGTTGCTCCCTGATGGCAACCGTCTGTGACAGAGGCTCATTACCTAAATCCACCATCACCAGCAGGGCATCAGCCCGCCGCAGCATACTGGGCAGCCACCACTGGATGGACTGGGGAACCAGGGGTGGTGTATCAATTAGCTGTATCTTGATATCCTTAAAGGGCATCATCCCCGGGGTGGCACTGGTGGTGGTAAACGGGTACTCAGCGACGGTCGGGGAGGCGTTGGTAATCCTGGCCAGAAGCTGGGACTTACCCGAGTTGGGCAGACCGACTATGGCCAATTGAGCAGCGCCCTCCCTGTCAACTAGCATTGATGCCCGCTGGGCACCCGACTTCTTGGTGGCCAGCTGGCTCAGCTTGGCAATTCGGGTTCTTAAGTCGGCTCGGAGGTGGTCGGTCCCCTTGTGCTTGGGCATGATGGCCAGCATCTCTTCCAGGGCGGCTATCTTGGCCATCGGGCTTTTAGCCGAGCGGAATCTCATCTCGGCCTCAAGGTATTGTGGTGGTAGGTTGGCCGGCATGGCTAGTTACAGGTACTCCTTTATTTTCCAGGCCAGACCGGGGCTCATACCCTTGGAGACGGCCAGTTCCTCTTCGGCAGCCTCACGAATGGCCTGGATGGAACCGAACTGCCTGAGCAGGCTGCGTTTGCGCTTGGGCCCGATACCGGGGATGTCATCCAGGGCTGAGGCCAGGGCCTTCTTTCTGTGAACTTTCCGGTGATAGCCCAGGGCAAAGCGGTGGGCCTCGTCTCTCAAGCGCTGCAGCAGTTTGAGACCCGGTGAAGTGGTCGGCAGGATGATGGGCCTTGTCCGGTGCGGCCGGAAAATGGCCTCGTTTTCCTTGGCCAGGCTGGCAATGGGTACTGACCTAATACCGGCTTGATGCATGGCCTCAAGTGCCGAGCTTAGCTGCCCCCTGCCGCCATCGATGAGGACAAGGTCGGGCACAACTGCCCAGCTATCCCGGGTTGAAGCATCACCTGTTTTCAGGCGGCCAAACCGCCGCCGGATGACCTCTCTTAGCATGGCGTAGTCATCGGCGCCGGCCACCGTCTTGATTCTGAAACGTCGGTAGTGGGCCGGTTTGGGCCGGCCCTGGTCAAAGACGACCATGCTGCCCACGGCTGCCGTCCCCTGGATGTCGGAGATGTCGTAGCCCTCCATTCGGCTGGGCAGGCGGGGCAGGTTGAGCTCCCTTTTTACCTCGGCCAGGGCCTCTGTTAGCATGTCCGGGGCCGCTAGCTGCTTGATTTTAAGCTGTTCCAGGCCCTGCCGGGCATTCTGGGCGACAATATCTACCAGCCTCTTTTTGTTGCCCCGGCGGGGCAGCTGAATCTGGACCGGGCGGCCGCGTTTGTTCTTAAGCCAGTTCAAAATGGTGGCCTTATCCTCAACCGGGTGCTGGAGCAGGATTAAGGGAGGTATATAGGGCGACGAGTTATAGAACTGCTTTAAAAAGCTGGTCATGATTTGCTGTGGCCCTTCATAGCGGGTGCCCTTAAGGGTGAAGCTATCGCGGCCGATGAGCTTACCGCCGCGGATGAAGAAGACCTGGACATAAGCCTGGTCTTTTTCCTGGGCAAAGGCGATAACATCCTGCTCGCCCTTGACCGTAGTGGCCATTCTCTGCCCGGCAACAACCCTTTTTACTGCCTGAATCTGGTCTCTAAGCAGGGCGGCCCTTTCAAAGTCCAGGTCTTTAGCGGCTTGGTTCATCTTGTTTTCCAGCTCCTGGATTACCCTTTCCTGCTTGCCCTCCAGGAAGAGGATTACCTGCCTTATTAGCTCGGCGTATTCCTCCCTACTTACGGCGGCAATACAGGGGCCGGAACACTGGTGGATGTCATATTCCAGGCAGGCTCTGAGAAGGCGGCCCTTGATGGCCTTGGCGCAGGAGCGAAAGGGGAAGATTTCCTTAATCACCCTAAGCGCCCGGCGCACCGATTTGGCATCGGCGAAGGGGCCAAAGTAGCGCCCGCTGTTCTCCTCAAGGCGCCGGGTGATATAAACCCGGGGCCAGTCTTCACCGGTGTCTATCTTGAGGTAGGGGAAGCTCTTATCGTCTTTAAGGCGCACATTGTAATAGGGGCGGTGTCGCTTTATCAGGTTTAGCTCGAGGATTAGGGCCTCCTCTTCTGAGCTGGTAATGAAGAAGTCAATATCCCTTACCCGGCTCACCATGCGCTCAAGCTTCTGGGGCAGCTTCGTTGAGCGGCCAAAATATGACCTTAGCCGCTGGCGCAACCGGGCCGCCTTGCCGATGTAGAGTATAGTGCCCTCGGCGTCTTTCATCAGGTAAACACCGGGGCTCTCCGGTAATTGCCTTATTTGCTCGTCCAGATATGTGGCCGCCATCATCTCTATTTTAACACAGGCCTAAGGCAGAGCCAAAGCTTCATCGGGCTGGACTTTATTTTGTTTTATGTTAAAATAACATAAAGAAGTATCTAGTAGCGAGGCTGCCGGTGAGAGATGACATAAGAAGTTTTTTAAGCTACCTTACTGTGGAGAAGGGCTTTTCCCAGAACACTGTGGACGCCTACGGCAACGACCTCAACCAATTGGCTGAGTTTGCCGAAGAAGAGGCCGCTAAGCGTGGTGCCATGCCCTCGTGGGCCGGTTTTAGCCGTCAGGATACGCTAAATTATATGCTCAATCTCAAGGAGAGGGGCTATGCCGTCACCACGCAGGTACGCAAGATAGCTGCCGACAAGTCCTTCTTTGCCTTTATGGTGGACGAAGGCAAAATAAAACAGAATCCGACCGAGAACATAAGCTCCCCCAAGGTGGGCAAGCCATTACCAGATGCTATATCGCTGAACCAGGTCAGGCAGCTGCTTGACCAGCCGGCCAGGCTGTCAAAACCCGAGGCCAAGCGGGACAGGGCCATGCTGGAGCTGCTTTATGCCAGTGGCATGAGAGTCAGCGAGCTGGTATCCTTAAATCTGGGTGATGTCAGCATAGGTGAGGAGAACGTACGCTGTTTTGGTAAGGGGCGTAAGGAGCGGATTGTCCCCATCTACCGGCAGGCGGCTCAGGTGGTGGCTGAGTACATAACGGAGGTCCGCCCTCACCTGGTGCGTGATGATGCCCAGCGGGCCCTGTTCCTTAACCGCCGTGGTGAGCGGCTGACCCGGCAGGGCCTGTGGCAGATACTCAAGGAGTACGCTAAAAAAGCCGGGCTGGGCAAGACGATTACCCCTCATACCCTGAGGCACAGCTTTGCCACCCATATGCTGAGCGGCGGCGCCGACCTGAGGGCGGTTCAGGAGATGCTGGGTCACGCCAATATCTCGACCACCCAGATCTATACCCATCTTACTTCAGAGCATATCCGGCGTGCCTATGAGAGAGCCCATCCCAGGGCCAAGTAGTCGGGTTAGCTGATAAAACCAGTAGGGAGGTTATCATGTCGGCTAAGGCACGGCACGGCAAACATTTGTCCCGGAGTAAAAGGAAAAAGGGGCGGCACCCGGCGGTCATAGTGCCTCAGCCGCCGGCGGTTAGCCGGAGCAGTGAGCCGGTGGCCCTATCTCAGGAGGCGGCTCTTGAGACGAGCCGGCCAGTTACCAAGTCCAGGCCAGTGGCCGGTAGGCCAGCCAATATAATGACCGAGTTACGCCGGGCGGCTATTTTGGGCGGCATAGCGCTGGCCCTTCTGGTGGTATTGGTCCTGGTTTTAGCCTAGCCTTGCCCCGGCAATTAAGATGTTATGGACTTTGCCGCAGCCAGAGCTGAGCTATTAAAGCAGCTTAGTGCCGGAATCGGGGATAAGCGGGTGCTTGAGGCCATGTCGCGGGTGCCCCGCGAGCGCTTTGTGACCCCCGAGATGAGGCAATTTGCCTATGAAGACAGGCCGCTGCCCATTGGCTTTGACCAGACGATTTCCCAGCCCTTTATCATTGCCCTGATGACCGAGGCATTGGGGCTTAGCGGCCGGGAAAAGGTGCTGGAGGTGGGCGCCGGCAGTGGCTATCAGGCAGCCATTCTGGCTGAGCTGGCCCGGCAGGTTATAACCGTGGAGCGGTTGCCGGCACTGGCCAAGTCAGCCCAGAAGGTACTGAACAGCCTTGGTTTTGGGAATGTCAGCGTATATGTGGGTCAAAAGACTCTGGGCTGGCCGGCTGAGGCACCCTATGACGCCATAATAGTTACCGCGGCCGCCCCTAGGGTGCCCGACAGCCTGTTGGACCAGCTCAGGGTTGGCGGCCGGCTGGTAATCCCGGTCGGTTCCCGTTATGACCAGGATTTGCATCTGATAACCAAACGCAGAAAGCGTAATATAGTTCACAATCTGGGTGGCTGCCGCTTTGTCCCCCTTATTGGTGAGGGCGCCTGGGAGGAAGAATAGCCTCTTTTCTACCCAAATAAGTAGGGCACTAGACTTTTTAAGCTAAAATGAGCTATAGAAAATGGCTTCTGGTGGCCACTATTATATTTGGTATCGGCATACTAGCCGGTCTGGTGACCCCACCTGACCTTCTTTCCCAGGATATTGCTGACCTTGAGGACATTGCCGACCGGCTGGCTGAGCTATCTCAGCCGGCCGTTTTTATCTTTATCCTGTTTAGGAACGCCTTGGCCCTGCTGCTGAGCTTTGCCTTGGGCCCCATTTTCTGCCTGGTGCCGCTTATCGCCCTGATTATGAACGGCTGGCTGCTGGCCGCCGTCTCCACCATAGTTATTCAGCAGCAGTCCCTTGCCTTGGTACTGGCCGGCCTAGTGCCCCACGGCATCTTTGAGATCCCGGCCTTCCTTCTGGCCCAGGCGGCGGCGCTCAGCTTTGGCGCCACGGCCATCGTGGCCCTGTTTAGGAAGGAGAGAAGAGGCCTTTTGTGGCCCAGCCTGAAGCAGAACACAAGGTATCTTATGATAGCCCTGGTGTTGCTGGTGCCGGCGGCGGCCATTGAAACCTTCATCACGCCTCTGCTGATGGGCTGGTTTGACTAACGAGGCCGGTTACTTGCTCTGTCTCCTGTGGATGGTTATAATATCTTGAATTAAGGTTAAGAGGGTGTAAGAATGGTACAACCTGGACTGGAGAGTATTCGCAATGTCGCTTTACTGTCTCACAGCGGCGCCGGTAAGACATCACTCTCAGAGGCGGCCCTGTTCACCGCCGGGGCGATAGGCCGGCTGGGCAGGGTTGACGATGGCACGACTACCTCTGATTATGACCCCGATGAGGCAAGGCGCCAGATAAGCATTAATCTGACCCTGCTGCCCTGTAATTGGCAGGATACCAGGCTAAACCTGATTGATACCCCTGGTTACGCCGATTTTGCCGGTGAGGTCATGGCGGCCATAAGGGTAGCCGAGGGCGCCCTGATTGTAGTTTCGGCGGTGGCTGGCGTTGAAGTGGGCACTGAACAGGCCTGGGCCTACTGCCAGGAGGCGGGGCTAGCTGGCCTTATCTTTGTTAACAAGATGGACCGTGAGAATGCCGACTTTAAGCGGACTGTTAGTGAGCTTCAGTCAATGTTGGGCCCTAAATGCCTGCCGCTACAGCTACCTATTGGCGCCCACAATGATTTTCAAGGGGTAATTGACCTGCTCTCCGGGAGGGCCTATACCGGTTCTCAGGCTGAGGAAGCGGTCATACCGTCATCACTTGAAGATGAGGTTAGTTCCTTGAGGGAGAAGCTGGTAGAGGCCATCGCCGAGCTTGATGATGACCTGCTAGAGAAGTACCTGGACGGTGATGAGCTTAGCCTTGAGGAACTGGGCAATGGCCTGCGACGAGCCGTACTGGAGGGTAAGGTTGTGCCCATCCTGGTCGGCTCGTCGCTTAAGGCTGTGGGCATAAACCTACTGCTTGAGGCCATCTGCCGTTACCTGCCGTCACCCGGTGACCGGGAGGCGGCTATTGTCGGTGGGGCGGCTGTAAAGCCCAGTCGCCAGGCCCCCTTGGCCGCCCTGGTTTTCAAGACCACGGCTGACCCATATGTCGGCAAGCTTACCTACTTTCGGGTCTACAGTGGTGTTATTAGCAGTAACTCTCAGGTGTGGAATATCACCCGGGCAGGGACAGAGCGCATCGGCCAGCTTTTTCTGCTGCGGGGTAAGAGCCAGGAGCCGGTGACCCAGGTGGGCGCCGGCGATATCGGGGCGGTGGCCAAGCTGGCCCTGACCAGCACCGGGGACACACTGGGCAGTCAGGACAAGCCATTGAAGCTGGCCCCGATTGAATTCCCCGAGCCCATCTTTGGTGAGGCAGTTCATCCCAAGACCAAGGCCGATTTGGATAAGCTGGGGACGGCTTTATCCCGGCTAGCCGAGGAAGACCCCACTCTTAAGGTGCGCCGGGAGGCTGATACCGGTGAGACTATCCTTTCCGGGCTTGGTGAGACTCAGCTTGAGGCCGCCGCTGAGAAGATGGTGCGCAAATTTGGCGTCGGTGTTGAACTGAAGACCCCCAAGGTCCCCTATAAAGAGACCATTACGGCGGCGGCCAGGGCTGAGTACAAACACAAGAAGCAGAGCGGTGGCCATGGCCAGTACGGGCAGGTATTTCTGGAGCTGGAGCCGCTACCCCGTGGCGGTGGCTCCGAGTTTGTTAAAAAAATAGTTGGTGGCGCTATACCCAAGAACTACATCCCGGCAGTGGAGAAGGGGGTCAATGAGGCCGCTCGGGAGGGGGTGCTGGCCGGCTATCCGGTTGTTGATATCAAGACGACCCTGTATGACGGCAGTTTTCACCCGGTGGATTCCTCCGATATCTGCTTCAAGATTGCCGGGGCCGGGGCACTGAAGAGGGGGCTATCGCTGGGGCAGCCCATTCTCCTTGAGCCGATAATGAATATCAGGGTTACCGTGCCCAAGGATTTCACCGGCGATGTTATCGGCGACCTCAACACCAAGCGGGCTCAGGTGCAGGGCATGAACCCTGAGGACGGGGTTAATGTTATTGATGCCCGGGTACCAATGGCCGAGGTGTTACGCTACGCCATTGACCTGAAGTCGTTAACCCAGGGACGGGGAAGATACACCACCGAGTTCAGCCACTATGAAGAGGTGCCGGCCCATATCGCCCAGAAGCTTATTGCCGGGAAGAAGACGGAGAAGGCCTAGCTACTCTTAGGCTTGACGGTTACCTCCAGCTTGTGTTAGCATAGCCTGTAAAAATTTAATATAGCTCTCCGAGCCTACTCTCCTAAAGGCATAAACCCAGGGAGACTGGCCGTTTAGGGTGTCACCGGAAACGGTGGTGCCTCCCGTGTTTGGAAAGGAGACCTTACTCATGGCAAGTTTTTGTCATGGTAGAGCACCTCCTTTTGAGGTGCTTTTCTTATTATCTATGTTTATTCTAAGTAGACATTTTTGGGCAAGAAGAGAGGCATTGGCAGCGGTAACTCGCTACCTATTAAGCATAGTGACACTTCTAGCCCTGCTGGTTGGCTTTGTCGGTTGTCCTGCTGATGGAACGGGGCTAAGAGTAGCCACCACTACCAGTCTCTATGATACTGGCCTCTGGGACTATCTAGAGCCTCTTTTTGAAGAGAAATATGGTGTGGAACTGGATGTACTTTATGCCGGAACCGGCATAGCCCTGGAATACGGCCGAAGGGGAGATGTTGATGTGGTTGTCATTCATGACGAGGCTCGTGAGCAGCAGTTCGTAGCTGATGGCTACGGTGTTGAGAGGGTCCCCTTCGCCTACAACTACTTCCTGATTGTGGGACCGGAAGACGACCCGGCCGGCATCAGGGGGATACTACCGGAAGACGCCTTTCAGAAGCTGGCCGAGGTGGGAACGGCGTCTTTTATATCTCGTGGCGATGACTCTGGGACTCATTCCAGGGAGAAAGCAATCTGGCAGGGTGCTGGCTATGACTATGAGACAATCAGGGATGCCGGCCAGTGGTACATAGAAGCGGGCAGAGGTATGGGGCCGACCCTGCTTATGGCCAGTGAAAAGCAGGCCTATACCCTCACCGATATAGGCACCTTCCTCGCCTACAAGGGCCAGATAGACCTGGTGCCCGTTATTGATGAGGGCAGCACACTGCTTAATGTTTACTCGGTAATTGCCCTTAATCCTGAGAAAAACCCCTGGGTGAACACTGAAATGGCGGCTAAATTGGTAGCTTTTCTTACCTCACCTGAGATACAGGAGCTAATCGGTAATTACGGCATCCAGGAATACGGCCTGTCCCTGTTTATTCCCTGTGCCGGAAGTGAACCCGAATCCTAAAAAACCTGTGGTGGTAGGTTAATTGACTGAACTTTGGGAAGGACTGACTAGAGCCATCCAGCTTATCATATCCTTTGACCCGGAGGTTATGGAGATAGCCGGAAGGTCACTGGCCATCTCAGCGACTTCCTGTAGCCTGGCCGCTTTAATCTCTCTGCCGCTGGGCGGTCTCATCCACTTTTCCCACTTTCCGGGTAAGAGGCTTCTGATAAGCATAATTCAAACCCTGTTTAGTGTGCCCACTGTTCTTATTGGCCTGTTAGTTTTCGTCCTTTTTTCCCGAGCTGGTCCCATAGGGGGGTTAAACCTGATGTTTACCCCGGCAGTAATGGTAATCGGCCAGGTGATACTGATAATACCACTCATGCTGGGCCTTATCCTCTCTGCCCTGCGTGGTGTCGATAAGGGCGTGGCCGAAACGGCCATTTCCCTTGGTGCCAGCAGGCTTCAGGCGGGTATTCTAACCCTCAGGGAAGCGAGATACGCGGTACTGACGGCGGTGATAATGGGCTTTGGCCGGGCTGTCTCTGAGGTTGGGCTGGCCCTGATGGTTGGCGGCAATATCAAGGGGTTCACCAGAACCCTGACTACGGCCATCTCACTTGAGACATCCAAGGGTGATCTTGAACTGGCACTGGCCCTGGGTATAGTACTCCTTTTCATAGCCCTAATAGTGAATGTGGCCCTGAATAGGTTTCAGCAGAGGTAACCGGCAATGGCCTTACTTAAAACCGTTAACCTGGGACAGAAATATGGGGAGCGGTATGTCCTGAAAGATGTGAACCTTGAGGTTGATAGGGGCGATGTCTTTGCCCTGATTGGCCCTACCGGGGCCGGCAAAACAACACTAATCAGGCTCCTAGACCTCCTGGAAACACCGGCCTCAGGCCGGATCTATATTGACGGGGTGGATGTTACCTGTTCCGGAGGCTTTAGGCTGGCGACACGCCGCCGGATGGCCTTGGTCCAGCAAAAGCCGGTGGTCTTTGATATGAGTGTCTATGAAAATGTTGCCTGTGGACTGAGATGGCGGCATGAGAAGAGTGAGGCGATACGGCAGAAGGTAGAGGCTGCCCTTGAACTGGTGGCCATGGCTGACTACAAGAACAGGAATGCCAGAACACTTTCGGGCGGTGAAACACAGCGGGTGGCCATAGCCCGGGCCCTGGTTACCCAGCCGGAGGTTCTATTCCTTGATGAGCCGACGGCCAATCTGGACCCTGTTTCCGTATCAAAGATAGAGGAGGTTCTGGCTCACATTATCGGGCAGCAAAAAACGACCATTGTTATGGCTACCCACGACATGTCCCAGGGACAGCGCCTTGCCGGCAGGATTGGCGTGCTGATAGACGGTGAGATATTACAATTAGATAGTCCCAGTGAAATATTCACTTCACCCAAGAGCCGAGAAGTGGCCCAATTTGTCGGTGTTGACAACATCTTGGCTGGGGTGGTGGTGGCCAAGGATAATGGTCTAGTTACCACAGAGGTGAACGGTTATCGCCTCCAGTCTATTTCTGATTTCGGCCTCGGTGAAGAGGTTTATGTCCTCATCAGGCCTGAGGATATAACCCTGACGCTGTCTAAAGATATAGGTAGTGCCCGGAACACTTTTTTGGGCAGGATAATCAAAATGACCCCGCTGGGGCCACTTGTCAGGATTGAGGTGGACTGCGGTTTTCCCCTGCTGGCCCTGATAACAAAAAGGTCAACACAAGAGCTGGGGCTTACCGTCGGTGGCAATGTTTACGCTAACTTTAAGACCACCGCAATACGCACCATTAAAAGGTGGCGTTGAGGCTACGGTAAGTACTGGCTAGCCGGAGACAAGCTCCTCTACCTTTTCGCTGAAGGCCGGCAGTACCCTTTTCCAGTCACCGACTATGCCTAGGTTGGCCACCCTGAAGATGTTGGCCTCCGGGTCTTTATTGATGGCCACGATATTCTTGGCGCCGCTGCAGCCACTCAGGTGCTGGCTGGAACCGGAGAGGGCGACGGCAATATAAAGGTCAGGGGCTATAATCTTACCGGTGATGCCTATCTGTGATAGTTCCGGCACCCAGCCGTTGTCACAGGGGGGTCGGCTGGCACCCAGTGCCCCCTTGAGTAGCCTGGCCAGCTCCTCTAGCTGCTTGAAGCCCTGGGCACTACCGATGCCCCGGCCGCCGGAGACCACCACTGAAGCCTCCTCCAGTCTGATGCCCTCTACCTCCTCGGTTACCCTTTCCAGTAGCTTGGTCCTCATGTCTTCAGGCCTTATTCCGGCCTCAATGGTGGTGACTTCGCCCTGCCTTGAGGTGTCCGGCTCAGCCGGTGAGAAGGCCTTGGCCCTAATGGTAACTATTTGCGGCTGGGACTCAGTGGTGAAGGTAGCCAGGGCATTGCCTCCGTAGACAGGCCGGGTGGCCAGGAGACGCCTTGAATCGGCATCAATGGCCAGTTCAACGCAGTCCAGGGTGGCCGCCGTTTCTAGCCTGAAGGCCAGCCTGGGAGCCAAATCACGGCCGACGGCCGTCTGCCCCAAGATAATAATCCGGGGCGTTACCTGTTGGGCGAGCTTTCCCATGACGGCTACATAGGCGTCGGTCTGGTAGTCTTTAAGTAGAGGGTCATCAATGACATATACCCGATCAGCTCCCAGGGTGATGGCCTCCTGGGCCAGGCTAGTTATATCACTACTCAATAGGACGGCGCTTAAGCCCTCCCCGAGGTCATCAGCCAGCTTTCGGGCGCAGCCCATTAGCTCTCTGGTAATTGCTGATAGTTTGTCTTGGCTAACCTCGGCACAGACCATAACGCCTTTATATTCAGCCATTAAAAACCTCCTTAAGAGTGGCTAGTTTTTTATAACAGCTTGGCCTCCCTGAGTTTGAGCGCCAGATTAACCGCTTGCTCCTCAGGGCTGTCGCCTTCTATCATCTGGCACTCGCCTTCACGGACTGGCAGCCACAGTTTTAATAGCCTGGAGCGCCGGCCGGCGGCACCAATCTGTGAAGCGCTAGCACCGATATCAGCCGGCCTCCAGATAATCGGTTCCTTCTTCCTGGCGGCCATAATCCCCCTTATGTTGGGATAACGAACCTCACCCAGTTCATTGCTTACCGTAATCAGGGCGGGCAGGGGTACCTCAATAACCTCATAGCCATCGTCGGTTATCCTTTCTACCCTGGCCTGGCCGTCACTGATGTCAATTTTCTGGGCTACGGTTACACTGGGCAGGCCCAGGAGCTCAGCGATAGCCGAGCCCACCTGGCCCGCATCCCAATCGGCCGCCTGTCGCCCGCAGAAGATGAGGTCATAGTCACCGAGCTTCTTGATGGCCATAGCCAGGGCATAGGCCGTTGACCAGCTATCCCCCTCGGTGAAGGCCTCATCCTCCAGCAGGACAAGCTCATCGGCACCCATAGCCAGTGGCTTCTTGACGACCTCCCTGACCAGGTCGCTACCCAGGCTCAGGGCTGTGATTTTGCCCCCTTTGGCATCCTTGATTCTGAGGGCCGCCTCCAGGGCATATTCACTGTAGGGGTCAAGTACCGGGGCGATGCCCGGTGGCGGTACTATCTTGTTGCTTTGGGGGTCAATCTTGAAGCTGGCCGGCGGTGTCTCAGGGTCAATGACCTGTTTTAGACAGACAATCATGTTCATTGGCGCCTGTTTCCTCCTCTGCTCAAGTTTGTTCTTTTACCCAGGTTTTCATATTTACTGACTCACACCTTTAGACAACCCAATTCCCCCGAGATTGTTTACCAACCCCTCACCCTTTATCCCTCTCCCCTTATGAAGGGGAGAGGGAAGAGAATTTCTTAAAGGGGCTTCGCCCCTTTCAATCCCTTTACTAAACAACCTCTTCCCTCTCTCCGTTAAAGGAGCTACCTTAGCCTGACAGGGTGTCTAAAAGGGGCGTAACCCCTCTTTCTTTCCCTCCCCCTCTCCTTTGAAGGAGAGGGGGATACAGGGGGTGAGGATGGTAAAAAGTCATTTAATCTATCACTCAGGTGATTTGATTGTCAAGCTGAGGTCGGCTTAAGGCTCGGCGGGTAGGACAGCAGTTACCACCCGGGTGATGCCGGCCAGGTCAGGCACAACCTCTATCTTGGCCCGGGGAAAGAGCCTTTTTAACCGGCTCGTTACCGCTTTTTCCTGTCCCTGCCCTATCTCAAGGAGCAGACCGCCGCCGGGGCGAAGCCTGCTCCCGACCTCAAGGCAGAGCCGACCTATCTGCTCGGTTCCATAGCGGCCACCGTTTAGGGCCAGTGACGGCTCAAAATGGTTATCGTTTACCTCTTGCCGCCTGACATAGGGCAGATTGGCCACAATGAGGTCAACCGGCTCGGGCAGGGGTTTTAACATATCGCCCTGAAGAAGGCAGACTCTATCGGCCACCCCGTGTTTTTGGCAGTTGACCCGGGCCACCTCAAGAGCGGCCGCTGAGATATCACTGGCGTAGACCTTGGCCTGGGGCAGCTCCAGTGCCAGGCTGATGGCAATGGCGCCGCAGCCGGTGCCGATGTCGGCGATAATAGGGGCGTGGTAGCCCCGGGCTAGGCTGATGGCCCTGTCCACCAGTAGCTCACTTTCCGGTCTGGGGATGAGGACGCGGCCGTCAACCCTAAAATCGTGGCCGTAGAACTCACGGTGTCCCGTTATGTAGGCGTTAGGCTCACCCTTTAGGCGGCGCTGGGTAAGCCGCCGCAAACTCTCTTCCTGTTTCTTGGTAAGTTCATTATCAAGCTCAAGATATAGCTGGATGCGGCCTATCTTGAGTACCTGTCTGAGCAATAACTCGCTCTCCAAGGCGGCCTCTTCAATGTCGCTGGCGGCCAGGATGTGACGGGCGCGCTCTAGAGCCTGCTTTAGGGTCATGCCAGTTGCGTCTTCTCTAGCTGTCTTGCCTGTTCACTGGTGGCGATGGCGTTAATGAGCTCGTCAAGCTCCCCGGCCATGATTCGGGGCAGGTTGCGCAGGGTCAGGCCGACGCGGTGGTCGGTGACGCGGTCCTGGGGGAAGTTATAGGTTCGCACCTTTTCCGCCCGCTCACCGCTGCCCACCTGAGAACGGCGCTCAAGGCTTATCTCGCTTTCCTGCTTACGCCGCTCCATATCCAGGAGCCGGGCCCGGAGCACGGCCATGGCCTTGGTCTTATTTCTTAGCTGGGAACGCTCATCCTGGCAGACGACCACCATACCACTGGGCAGGTGGCTGATGCGCACCGCTGTGGCCACCTTGTTGACATTCTGCCCCCCGGCGCCCCCGCTGTGGAAGATGTCAATCTTAAGGTCGTTCGGGGCTATATCTACCTCTACCTCCTCAGCCTGGGGCAGAACGGCTACCGTGGCCGTTGAGGTGTGGATTCTGCCTGATGATTCGGTGGTGGGCACCCTCTGTACCCGGTGGACGCCCCTTTCATGCTTGAGCCGGCTGAAGGCGCCTCGGCCGGTTATCTCAAAGACAACCTCTTTGATGCTGCCGATGCTGGTCTCATTACTGTTAATGATGTCCACCCCCCAACCCTTGGTCTGGGCATAGCGGCTGTACATGCGAAACAGGTCGGCGGCGAAAAGCCCGGCTTCATCACCGCCGGTGCCCGCCCGGATTTCCATGATAATGTCTCTTTCATCGTTGGGGTCCCGGGGCAGAAGGGCCAGCTTCAGCTCCTCAAGCTGCCGCTCCAGTTTGTTCTTGAGGCTTTCTATCTCCTGTCTGACCAGGGCCGTCATGTCCTCATCCAGCTCTTCAGCCAGCATTTTTCTGGTCTCTTCCAGGGACCCGGCGCTGTCTTTGTACCTACGGTATTTGGCTACCAGGTCTTCAAGGCCGGCCCTCTCCTGGGCCAGCTTCTGCAGCCTTTTTGGGTCGGCGGCCACCTCGGGCCTGGCTATCTGCTCTTCTATCTCGCGGAAGCGCTCTTCTATTTTGGCTAGCTTGTCTAGCATGCTGCTATCACCTTACCACAATTATACCATAGGACAGGCTAGCGGCTGAACTTACCATGATTGAAATCACGTTTGGGGATTACTGTTTTTAGCCCTGGGAAGACCTCTTCAGGCTACGGTAGGCCCTTTTGGCCTTGGTCATGCCTTCTTTCCTTGCTCAGGTAGTCTAGTTCCCGGCCAGATTTGGCTACCCGGTTTAAGCCGATAGCCAGTGGCTACAGTAACATTGTCTCCCAGCACTGATTCTTCTATGATGCTATCAGCCCCCAGGCGGCAGTGGTCGGCAATGATTGACCCGGTTACTTTGGTCCCGGCGCCTATCTGGCCAGCTGGCCAGATGATAGATTGCTCAATAATAGCGCCATCCTGTATCTGGCAACCGGGGCCGATGACGGCCGGCCCCTTTATGGTGACCTTCCGCCCGATATAGCAGTTCTCGCCTATTAGCGCCGGCCCGGTTATCCGGGCGGTGGGCTGGATTTGGCTGTTCTCACCGATACTGACCTCTTTGCCTTGAGCTAAGCGATACCGGCTACTTTTGCCATAGAGAAGGTCCCTGTTTAGCTGGAGGTATTTTTCAGGGTTGCCAATATCTATCCAGTAGGCCGTGGAGGGATAGGCATAGATGGGCTCACCCCGGTCCAGAAGCATCGGGAATACCTGGCGCTCAAAGCTGAATTCAGCCTGCTCGGGAATATGGGCCAGAACTTCCGGCTCCAGGACATAGGTGCCGGCGTTTATCATATTGGTGGTTACCTGCTCCCAGCCGGGTTTTTCCAGGAAGCGTGTTACTCTGCCTTGGGCATTGGTTTCTATTAAGCCGTAGCTGGTGGGGTCGGCCACTGGGGTAAGGGCGATGGTGGCCGTGGCCTTTCTTTGCCGGTGAAGCCTAGCCATGGCCGAGATATCAAGGTCGGTGAAGACGTCGCCGTTCAGCACCAGAAAGCTGTCATCTAGATGCTTTTGGGTGTTTTTCACCGCCCCGGCCGTCCCCAGCGGGGCATCTTCTACGATATAGCTGAGCCTGACGCCAAGGCGGCGGCCATCACCGAGGTAGCCTTCTATAGGCTGGGCCAGGTGGCCCTGGGCCAGGATTATGTCTCTAATATTGTGTCCGCTCAGGTGGCCGATAACGTGTTCCAGAAACGGTTTATTAAGCACCGGCACCATGGCCTTGGGTGTGTTTATGGTTAGCGGCCTAAGCCTGGTGCCCTGGCCACCTACCAGAATAACTGCCTTCATTGCTAACCCCGCTTATGCTTTTATGTTAGCATAGCTTATCCATTACCACAATTTGGCTCACTTAACATCAATTTAGGGCGTCAGCCTGGTGTTACCGTTGCACTGTTGGCCCGTAAAATCTATAATTAGTAGGCTTGTGTTTCCGGGTGACTATTGAGAGGAGAGAAGTAGCATGCCACCACCCGTAGTTTCTGTTGTCGGTGAGTCGAAATCGGGGAAGACGACCTTTATCGAAAAAATGGTCTCGGAGCTTAGCTCGCGGGGCTATCGGGTGGCCACTATCAAGCATGTCCCCCAGGATATGGCCTTTGATAAACCGGATAAGGATAGCTGGCGCCATCTTGAGGCCGGCAGCCAGGCTACCCTTATCAGCTCGCGGGATAAAATGGTGCTAATCAGGCCAACAGCGTCCCCGGTAGCCCTGGCCGATTTGGCCCGCCTGCTGGGTGATGGCTATGACATTATCCTGGCCGAGGGTTTCAAGCAGGACGAGGCGCCCAAGATAGAAACCCACCGCCGAGAGGTGGGGCTGCCTCTGGCCGGCCTCAAAAAACGGGTGGCCATAGTAACCGATGAGCCCCTTGAGACCAGAGCCCGGCAGTTTGCCCTGACGGACATAAAAGGGGTTGCTGACCTGCTGGAGAGGGGCTTCATCAAGCCACAGAGGGAGAGGCTGTCCCTTTATATAAACAATAAGCCGGTAGTTTTAGCCGCCTTTCCCAGGAAGATTATTACCAGTATCCTGCTGGCGATAGCCTCAAGTCTCAAGGGAGTGGGCAGGGTGGCCAGTCTTGAGATTTCGCTGAGGAAGAAAACCGATTGATTCTATGTGATGGCTTGCGTTATCTAAAGCAAGGCCTTAGTATTAATAGCACGGGTTAGAGGTATTTGGCCAAGAAGAAGAGGGTAGCCAAACCAGAGTATAAGCCCACCAGGCGACAGCTTTCGCATTGGCAGCGGCAACAGAGGAGACGGCGGCTAATTCTCAGCCTGGGTATGACCGTTCTTGCTGCTGTTGTGATACTGGTTGGGCTTGGCCTTTACTTTCAGTGGTATCTGCCCGAATACAAGCCGCTTCATCAGACGGTAATTGAGGTTAATGGCACCAGGTTTAATATGGATTACTTTATCAAGGCGCTTGAGTTTAATGCCGGAGGCCAGTCCATGTATGTCCCCTATCTGGTTGACCCCACCGCCGAGGCTATCCAGCAGAATGAGCTAATCAGGCAGCAGGCCCAGGAGCTGGGCTTCACGATTAGTGATAGGGAGGTTGACCAGGAGCTTGAGAATGGGGGCCTCCCGGTTAATCAGGCGGTTAGGGATATGGTCAGGGCGCGACTGCTGATTGACCAGCTCAGGGAAGATTATTTTGGACCCCAGCTGCCACAATCTATTGAGCAGAGGCATATCCTGGTTATGTTCCTGGAGAGCCAGAGCCAGGCGGCTGAGGTCAGGGACAGGCTGGAAGTCGGCGACGACTTTGGTGAACTGGCCGGCGAGCTTTCCCTGTTGCCTGGTGCTGACGAGGATAACGGTGACCTGGGCTGGCGGCCGCAGGGTATCTGGGATGGGCTCTTGGCTACTACCGTGGTTGACGACTATGTCTTCAGTGCTGAGGTAGGTACCGTGAGCCCGCCGATATACGATGAGGCCAAAACAAAGGGCCTGGGCTACTGGCTGATTGAGGTATTGGAAAGAAAGATGAGCCGGAGGAGATCCATGTCCGGGCAATGCTACTGGCCAGCGAGGAAGAGGCCCTCGAGGTAAAGGCCAGAATAGAGGCCAGCGAGGACTTTGGCCAGCTGGCCGCTGAGCTCTCTCAGCTATATGGCGCTGAAGAGGATAATGGTGACCTGGGATGGGTAGTCAGGGGTAGCCA
>Ga0114920_10000331_pt1 | contig 20659 bp, 20 predicted proteins | sample ChitaG_FD_88683 | JGI IMG/M metagenome (GOLD analysis project Ga0114920, IMG submission 88683) | Deep subsurface microbial communities from South Pacific Ocean to uncover new lineages of life (NeLLi) - Chile_00310 metaG | ecosystem: Environmental > Aquatic > Marine > Oceanic > Sediment ...
CAGCCTCTTCTGGTGCAGCCGGATAAGCTGCCCGAACGCTTTGCCGTCGCCGTTCTGGGCCGCCCCAATCAGCTTCTCCTCGTTGGGGTCGACCGCTGTACCACTTACTCCCGATTTGGCTTTTTCTTCCGTGCTGATTTCTCCTGCTCCCACTACCCGGCTTCCTGAAGAAGCTTCAATGCCAGTACCTCCAGAGCTGCTTGCGGCTTGAGTCCTCCAGCACGCAGCGAGGCATCCGCCTCTGCGATTTCCATCAGTATTCTTTCGAGCCGATCGTTGTCATACCTGGCTGCCTGTTGCCTGAAGCGTCCCGCAAGGAACCGGCGATTCGGTGGCAGCGGCTTGCCGTTTTTCACCAGATAGAGAAGAAGAAAATGCTGTCCGACGAAAAACAGAATCCCGGTCGCCGAGTTACCATCGGCGATCAATGCCCTGACCTGGCGGAGCACCCGTCGGCTGTCACCGGCGATTATCTCATCAGCCAGATTGAACACCGAGTATACCTGAAATCCTGCTGAGACCTTCTGGATATCCTCCACCGTCACCGTGTCACCGGATTCTCTGTAATCGGCCAGCTTGTTGACCTCAGACTCAAGCGCCCCCCTGTTCCCGGCGATCAGTTCGGTGAGCATGGTCAAAGCCTCTGGCAGTATCTTCAGACCGCACTGGTTCAGCCTGCGAGTGATGATGGCGGCGGTTTCACCGGCTGTGAGTTTCCTGAACTCGACATCCTCCGCAGCCTGGCGGATCCTGCTCATGAAAGCAGACTTCTTCTTGGGTGTCCGCGCTGAGGGTGTGCTGAATATCACGATCCGGTTCGGATCAGGCGGCGTAAGCACCTTGAGAATTCGGTCAATCTCGGTCGGTTTGTAACTCTGGATATCTGAGACGGCTATCACCTGCCGTTCACCAAGCATTGGGTAGACAGAGAGCTCCGCCAGAAGATCTGCACAACCGGTTTTCCTGGAGTTAATCTTCCGGTAATTCGTGATCAACTGCTTGTCCGGAAGGAACTGGTGCGCAAGATACTTCTCCGCTTCGACAATCCGGTAGTCTTCGCCACCGTAGAAATAGTAAAGCGGTTTGAATTTCCCGGCTGAAATATCGTCAAAAAGTCTCTTAGGGGTTGTATCTGATTCCCGGGCAGCCATGCATGTAGTATAGCACGACCACTCGAATATGGTCAATCGAAAACGGAATCAACTGCAGGGTTCGATTTGCGCGGCACCCATTCAAGTGAGAACCTGTACTTCTGCCGGTAGTCAAACGCCTTTTGCATAAGGTGTGCCAGTTCGTCCGGTGATTTCTGGCGGCCGTTGACCTGATTGATAACCGAGAGGTTATTGCCGTAGATCTGGAAAGCGTGGTTGGAGAAGTACTTCTGATTGGAGTCGATGAACTCCAGAAGCGCCAGCAGGGAGGCAAGATCGGAATGGTTCTCGTTGACCCCGGCAAACGGAGCCTTGAACCGAATCCCGACATCGGGGATATGGAAAGAGACCACCACGGATTTGCCATCCGGGTGGTCTCCCGGTAGCTCAAATGTCCCAAAGTAACATTCCACAGAGGGGGTTAGAGCAAGCTCTGTGCCTTTCCGCTCTTCGTGTCTGAGGAAGGTTTATTGGTTGTGTTACAAGAAGTTAGGGGATATGCGATTATGGATGGTCGTCGTTATATTGCAGTCCCGTTCATAGTGAAGGTATACACAGGGGCTCTCGCTCCCCGAAGCCCTATTCGAAAGCCGATCTACCTTAGCCGCCTTTTTAGTTGTTACAACAACCCGGATATGCCTGCAACTGAATTTATCAATGTTCTGTCAGGTCTTGCTTATGGCTTGCCATAGGTATGACCTGGCTCTCGGATATACCGTGCCTGTCAGGTCACACCCGCCCTGACGGGCAGACCTGACAGAACGAATATCCGGCAAGATTATGATATAATCTTGTTCAAGGAGAGAGTCTTGCCATGAGAAGCAGATGTAGTTTTTAATCTATAAATGTGTTGGCTTTATATTTGGGGGACCGGCTAAATACTGCGATTGACAGGCGATGATTCGCTCTGGATTTACTGGCGAAATAAAGAAGGAATTCAAAATAGAATTCTTTGATGCAACTTTACTACAAGGATTTTGAATGAAAAGAGCTTTGGTGACAGGTGGTGCAGGATTCATTGGATCGCAGGTGGCATGTGCCCTCCTGGATAGGGGTTTGCATGTTGAGATTATTGATAATCTTTTCACCGGTCGCTTAGAAAATGTGCCGGACCAAGCAATATTCCACGAGATTAATATCCGTGATAATGAGGTTAATCAAGTTTTCAAAGAAGGTAAATACGACGTGATGTTTCATCTGGCAGCGCAAATGGATGTCAGGAAAAGCGTGATTAACCCGGCGTTTGATGCTGAAGCCAATATCTTGGGGGGTATTAACTTATTACAGGCCTGCAGGAATCACAGTGTTGCGAAGGTTGTCTTCGCCTCAACAGGTGGTGCAATTTATGGTGAGCAAGAGAAATTCCCGGCCTCAGAAGAGCATCCTCAAAATCCCAGGTCTCCTTATGGTATATCTAAATTAGCTTTTGAGAAATATCTTCAATTCTATCACTTGGAGTATGGTTTGCAATACGTTTCGCTTCGCTATGCCAATGTCTATGGCCCTCGCCAAAGGGGAGATGGCGAAGCAGGTGTGGTAGCAATTTTCGTCTCCCGCATTTTAAACGGCCTGAAAGTGGTGATGTACGGTGATGGTAAACAAACGAGAGATTTCGTTTTTGTTGATGATGTGGTAAAGGCTAATCTACAGGCAATGGATTATGATAAATGCGGCGTTTTTAATGTCGGTACGGGAGAGGAGACCGACATTTGCACATTATTTAACCATATTAAACAAATATCAGGATCAGATCAAAAACAAATTCATGAATCAGGCTTGCCTGGTGAACAAAGACGAAGTGTCATTGATAGTACTCTTATTAAAGATACGCTTGGTTGGTACCCAACTTACAGCTTGAAGAAAGGCTTGGAAAAAACTGTTGAGTATTTTAAAAGTTGTACGTCTTCAAAGGAAGCGGATGGTTATTGATTGGATGTAAGGTTCACACAGATTGTTTCAGTTTTCTCGGTTGCAAATCCTAGTTGCAATTCGCTTCCCGTAGCTGTTCATTAGCTGGGTCAATTTGGGCACTGACGTCTTCTTGCAGGGGGATTCTACTGAGACACTCGGACCACTTGTCGATTGGTGTTTTTCCACCTGTGAATCACACAACTGGGGCAAGGCCAGGATTGAGAACCTTCTGGGGCTGAATAGACAGGCATAAGAACCTCTTAGCATCATTCAAGCAGGAGGTGAAAAACATGTTTCCGGATCGGTTAACAGTCGCCCAGAAGGACGGCGAGAACGGTGTGGTATTCAAAATCAACGACTCGAACAAGTTCGCCCGACGGATGACACCTCTCAGAATCAAGCAAAACAGTAGTGGTGCCGATCTGTAGACTAAGGGGTACATATTGTCATTTGCCAAAGGAAAGAGAAAGACAGTATACATGAGAAGAATAGTAAATAACTACCAAATAACCTCAGATGCAGACTGTTTAACTCACCCCTGGCGACCGCTCCATCGAGGTGTGATGGGTGCAAGAAACCGAAATATAGCACATTAAGCGGATCAGTCTAATTGTTCGGTAACGAAATGGAATAATCATGCGTGTATGCATCCATCGTGGTAGCAAACAAATCGGCGGAAGTTGCGTCGAGATCGAAAGTCGAGGTCAACGACTTCTTGTTGATCTTGGTTTGCCACTAGATGCTGACGAGAATACAAGTCAATATCTGCCCGAAGTCAGTGGGTTGGACGGTAATGATCCGACACTGTTGGGTGTTCTAATTTCCCATCCTCATATTGATCATTTTGGCTTATTGGCACACATTTCTCCGAGAGTACCAGTAGGTATGGGAGCTGCTGCACGTCGAATATTAATAGCCGCTGCACCTTTCTTACCAACTAATTTGTCTGTCCCCGAGAACGGATGGGATTACCTATCCGGACAGAGCTTCAATATTGGTGATTTTCGTATAACTCCTTTTCTGGTTGATCACTCGGCCTATGACGCTTATTCACTCATGATTGAAAATGGCGGGAAAAGTATTTTCTACAGCGGTGATTTCCGTGCCCATGGCCGTAAAGCTGCATTGTTTGAATATCTCGTAGATAACCCACCGACAAATATAGATTCTCTGTTGTTAGAAGGATCTTCACTTGGCCGCCAAGGCAATGACTCGCAATCACCCACAGAAAAAGAGATTGAAGCGCGATTGATAGATGTCTTCTCCACCACCGAAGGCTTAGCGATGGTTCACACTTCCGCTCAGAATATCGATCGGATAGTGTCAATTTTCAGAGCTTCCAAGCGAACTGGCAGAAAGCTGATTATCGACCTCTATACAGCAGCCATTCTGGAGGCAACCGCTAACAAGAACATCCCTCAATCCAGCTGGCCTGAGGTCGCCTTGTTCGTTCCACAATCCCAACGTGTTCAGATCAAGAAAAACGCATGGTTCGACCTCCTCAAACGCCACGCTTCTAATCGTATCTACATTGAGGATATCCAACAGGCACCGCGCAAATCAACTCTACTATTTCGGCCGTTGCACCGGTTTGACCTTGAAAGAGGGGAATGCCTGGAGGGGGCTACCTACATCTATTCCCTATGGGAGGGGTACTGGGAGCGGGGTGCTTACGAGGAGGTTGAAGCCTGGTTGGAGCGGCACGCCATCCCAAAACACAGCATTCATACTTCTGGACACGCCTGTCCTGGAGATCTCAAGAAATTTGTTGCGGCTGTGAACCCGCGCAAGGTGATTCCGATTCACAGCTTTAGACCGGAACTTTATCCAAACCTTTTTCCTAATGTGGCAATACATGATGATGGAGAATGGTGGGAGGTGTAAATGAGAAAGCTATCAGAATCCTTTATTGGTGACCTTGAGAATGAAAATGGTACGCTCCACTCAATTCTCGAACGGGTAAAACAAGACCATACGCTCATGCTTGCCATCCGAAGCAATTACATTAACATTTACTACCGTGGTGGTAACCTCTTAAAAGTTGAAGAGCAAAGCAGAGGTTCTTACCGGTTATTCTTTGATGAGAATCACAATAAAGCGGGTAAAGCAATTCCTGTTTTGCCGACAGTTGCAACCAATAAGGATGATGCAAGAATGTGGGTTTACGCTTTTCCACATCTTAAGGAAATGATGGATATGTGTTTTGCTAAACACAACAAACCTGAGCGTGAATTTCAGCAGCTGATTGCTCGTGAGAACAACTTTTCGAACTTTGCGAATGCAAGCGAGTATTTTATTTCAGATATCGAGTTCGCGGATACAGAGCAAGGAGCTCGTCTTGATATGCTGACAATACGCTGGCTTGCCGCTCAACGTAAGAATGGCAGCAACTGTCGACCTGCCTTGATTGAAGTGAAATACGGCGATAATGCTCTGGGTGGAGCTGCTGGGGTGATCAAGCACCTGCGAGACATGGATGCGCTAATCGCAGATAGGAATCGTTACCTCTCTATCCTTGAAACAATGGAAAGTCAATTTAACCAATTAGATCAGCTTGGATTGCTGAACTTTAATCGATGCAGTAACGGAACAAAGGTTAAGTTGGACGCTGAGGATAAGCCTGAGGTGATTTTTGTGCTGGCCAATCACAATCCAAGAAGCACCAAACTTGCCAAAATACTCAACGGCCCCGACATCATAGAATATGGCGATTCTAAGCGGTTTGATCTCAAATTCTTTGTAGCCAGTTTCGCCGGCTACGGGTTGCATGCTGATTGTATGTTAGATTTGACACAATTTCTAAGGTTATTGAGAAATAAAATAATGTAATACGGCGGTTGAATTTCTGATAAAACTGACAGTATAGCTAGAAGATTCACCCCTTCCGAGGCCTGCTTCTCCCCGTATCCATAATGTAAAATAGCGGTGCAGGGACTCGAGAAAAAGGTACGAGTTGAGATCCCGATTGAATTCCGAGTCCTCTCACTCGCGAAGCACCGCAAGAAGGTGAGCTAACGGAGCAGTATTCTGAGGCTGAGCCTTGGGCAGGCGTGCTTTTGTCAACTCCAGCAGCATTCGCAGTCGTCCCAGGCAATCGCTTCTGGATCAAGCCTCTGAGGCCAAAAAAGAGGAGGATTAACCGCATGGGATCGAAAACATCTTACTCGCTCCGCGCTGCTGCTGAGTACGCAGGCGTAACAAAACGGACCATATCCCGCTGGATTGCTCAAGGGCTAAGTTCTGAGGGCCGCCTGATCCTACTGCGATCACGCCGCATTAATGGCCGGCCCTACGTCCACGAGCGCGACCTGGACTTGTTCCTGCAAGCTCGTTCCGAGATCATTGGTTACACGGTCGAGGATGATTGGGGTGACGAAGGCGGACCCGACGATGTAGCTGAGGGCCAGGAGGAATGTTGAACTGTCAAGGCTGCAGAAATGGCCAACCACGAAACAAGCAATGCAGTCGCAAACTCAAACTGACAAGCCAAAACCACCCAGGCAAAGGCTCGGATACTGCCAGAGTGATCTATCGGTGATGCGTTTCCTTGCTTGAATTGTCAACCCGCATTCATTCATCGCATGTCGTCGGCGTGTCACGGCTCATATCCTGGTCGTGTCCCGGGCCTGTCGTGGAAGGTTTCATGGACATGCCTACGGGATCTGACACCTGTTCGCCTATGACACACCAGCGAATCTTGCTAGAAGACAGAGCCATCCAGTTCCTCAATTCCCATGGCGCACCAAATGTTGTTGGATGCTATAAGGCTCTGGCTGTTGACACCGCTCAGCAAAGTACTATATTGTCAAACAGTGGCCAGCGGGGAGAAGCTGCTGAGCCAGGACATTTCATATAGCGTATTGACAAGCTGCATGCCCCGAGCTGGACAGGCTTACTTATGGTTGAGATGACCCGAGATCAATTCGACATAATCCTGATTCATCCCCCGTTCCACCGCCGGTCCGGTAGTGGCTCAGTTCCTCCGCTAGGCCTCCTCTCTTTATCTAGCGCCTTACGTCATGAGGGCTTCTCCAGTAAGATTATTGACTGTGCACTGATATTCAACAGCCAGACTTCAGATTCGCTAGTTGAGATGAGGCAATGGCTATCCGCCATCTTAGAAGAGGCCGGTCCACGACTAGTGATCGGCTTAGGTCCTTGTACAACGTCCACGATCAGAGCCGCTAGAGCGGTGGCTCAGACCTGCCGCGATATATTCCCGGACGTGCCTCTTGTGTGCGGAGGACCTCTGACCCTAATCCCGGGCATAGAGTGGGTTATATTCGAGTATATTGAGGCAACGGCTATGGTGAGAGGAGATGGCGAGTTTGCAATGCCAAGAATTGCCAGACGGTTGAGATTAGGACGCTCTCTGTCAGGTATTCCCGGCGTGCAGACTACGGCAAAAGAGATAGTGTTACCCACGTTCCTAGAGCACTTAGACAGCTTACCTTTGCCTGATTGGGGCCAGGTTGAACTTGGGCAGTACTTCCCTTCTGTTCGCAGAGACCTATTCGCATATCCTGCCGCACCGCTTGTCGGTTCGCGAGGCTGCGCTCTCAACTGTGGTTTCTGCTTGTCAGGCACACTGCTGAAGTATCGAAGGCATTCCCTCGAATATACAGCAGGCCATGCGGCTCTTCTCACGAAACACCATGGGGTCAAGTCGCTCATCTTCTATGATGACTGCCTTTTCCCTCCGAATAGTGATTGCACGAAAGACCTGCGGACATTTGGCAGGTTGATGCATAGAAGCTCAGCTGGCGCCATTTGGCAGATGGAGATCGTGCCAATGACTCTCCAGCGCCTGGACAGTTTGACTGTTAAGCAGCTATTTAACTCAGGATGCAGACAACTGAACATTGGTGTAGAAAAATCGTCAGAAAATACTCTGGAAGCCATCGGGAAAAAGTACTCCGTAGAGGACCTTCGCGACAGCTGCAACCTGATAAAGGATGCCGCTCCGAAAATGAGACTTACTGCAAGCTTCATATTGGGAGGACCAGGAGAAACCAGGGAATCCGTGCATCATACAATTGCGCTTGCCCAGGAGTTGCCCTTGCTGTACGCCCATTTCTATCCTCTCTTCCTGTACCCGGGTACGCCCCTGTATAATTCTGCTGTCGGAGATCACGGCAAGCTCTGGTTTAAGACAGTGACCTTAGAGTCCTCACTTTGGGGTGAATTAGTTTACCAGGAGCGGGAGCTGAGTGGCGACCAGCTTGTCGATTTAGTACAGTATGCCTATTCGAGCTTTTACGGAAGTACAGGCTGGAAAGAGATTGCGAGGAGTGAATTGGGTAACCACTTTGAAAGGGTAGACAGGTCTGTGAAACGTTGGACCCAGGATAGATTTAGGCTAAACAAGAGCTGACTTATGAGCTTCCTCTACGATCGCCTTTATGGACGTCTTCGTTTCCCTAGTGTGGTGGAAGATCTGAGAGACTGTCCAGGAGTGCTTCGATTGCGGCACATTGGAATGGCCAACGTCGACTTCTTCGCCTTTCCGTCCTTCTCTGCAGTTACCCGTTATGAGCATTCCCTCGGGGTGTGTTATCTGTCTCGGATTGCTGCTGAGTCTCTTGGACTTGAAACGAAGGATAAGTATGAGCTTATGATAGCGGCGCTCTACCATGATGTTACTACACCACCCTTTGCTCATGCTACAGAGGAGTTTCTTAAAGACCGATTCAACTTTGATCACGAGCGCCGCTTCTTGGAGCTACTGACTGGTAGGTCTTCAGATATCGGGGGATCATACTCTCAAGTATTTGAGGGGCGAGCCCTCAAACTGCCTCAGTATGCTAAGGGTACAGTTTTTCGCAAGCACCGAATGAACCTATTCAGGATTCCAAAACTAGTCTTCGGTGACAGAGATGATCCCCACGCCAATCTGATCAGCGGCGACATTGATTTAGACAATATTGATAATGTTGTCCGGGCGGCAGCTGCAATGGGCATCCTCGAATCACATGGGGAACTAGCTGAGACACTTGCGCGCTCTTTCGTCTGGACTGTAGATGGGAAGATTGGAATGTCTGCCCATGCAGAGCCAGCAGTGCGGAAATGGATGTGGCTCCGTTCTCACTTGTACGACATGATCTTGTGTTCTGTGGACGACTTCGCTCTCCAGACTATGCTTAAGTACTGCTTACGACTTCTGGCAGACTCAGACGACCCCGACCTTGCGCTATCAGAGGAAGACTGGAAGCTCACTGAGCCAGAGATAATGAACCGGATGAACGAGTTGCCCGAGTGTAGGCAGGTGCTGAAGCGCATGCGCCTTAAGCACCTCTTCCCATGTCTCGGGTTACTCTGGCTGTCGGGCGAACAGGTGGTCAGCTATACCGCCTCGGGAGCCAACATAAGTCAGTTGGAGTACTTTGGGCGGATGAGCCTGAAGTCTTCTGTAATCTGCAACTTTTACCTCGACAAGCGACATCGTTCTTTAGACCGGAAGTTGGTCTTCTCGGACGGAGGGTTCTCCTTTAGTCAGGAAACATCTGGCGAAAACGGAGTTCTTCTTGGGTTCTTTGCAGCCGACCCTGTCAGCGAAGTTGTTGAGGACAACGGAGAGAAGTACTTAAAACCTCTGCGAGAGAAAGCTAAACAGTTCCTATGTGAGGTCGCGGCAATGATACCAGGAGACATAAGAGTGAACCGGGTGAGACTAACCACAGAGGATGGCTATCCACATCTGAAGAAGGGCGAGCAGGTTCAATGAGCAGAGTGGATCAGAAACTGAAAGAAATTGACTGGGAATTCTCCGACTATCGGGGTCTCTTTAATGGTTATGCGGACATCAACTCTCTCCACTGGTACCCGGCTCCATTTGTTCCACAGATACCTGCTATTCTGATCGAACTCCTATCTAAGGCGTCCGATATGGTGCTTGATCCATTCGCTGGTGGTGGTGTGGCGTTATTGGAGGCAGCGAAACTTAACAGGCGATTCGTCGGTGTAGATCGAAATCCACACGCTATAGATATTATCAATGCCAAATTCTCAGCACTGGACGTAGTGACAGAGTACTGGCCAGCCAAGCTATTGAAGGACTTGGATAGACACGCCCGGAAGATCGAATCGGCGAAATATGTTCGCAACCAGGGGATACACGAAGATGTATTACGATGGTATCATCCGTCAACTCTTTCACAGCTCTGCCGCCTGCATGCTGTTACTGTGGACCAACGGGATCTCAAAAAGAGGCTAGTGCTGAAAACCCTGCTGTCCTCAATCCTATTGAGAGCATGTGCACGACGTGAGCACTACACATACATTACTGACAACTGTTTTCCTAATCTCAGCGAAGCCGATCCCGTAGATGCGCTTAAGTTATTTACTCAACAAGCTCAATTGGCGTTTGAGTCGGTCTCTTTATTCAGGATTCAATACGAGATGATGCACGGACACAAGTGGCATCCGACACCTAATGACGTGCTGATGGCTGATGCGCGGCACCTTGACTTCCTTCCTAACGAATCTATTGATATGGTTATCACGTCTCCACCTTACCTGGGAGTCAATGACTACGTCCGGTCCATGCGGTTGACCACACTGTTCTTTCCAGATGCCGACGTAGAACCCGCCATTGCTGACGAGATAGGCGCCCGCCGAAAGCGCTCCAGAAAGCGAGCCCTTGAAGAGTATATTTCCGATATGAATCGCGTCTTTGACGAGATGGCACGCGTCCTGAAACCAAGCGGCTTCCTAGCAATGGTTATCGGCCAAGGGCAAGGCAAAGTCACTAAGGACACGGACGTCATAGGAGCCCTGCTAGAGATTCTCAGAAAGCGCCATAGATTTGTTGTCGTGCACCGGGATAGGCGCAAGATTAAGTTTCGGCGTATCCAAGTACCTGGCGTCGGTTCGGAAGAAGTGATCGTCTGTAAACGGAAGTGATCCATGATGCCGCCACTATTATGGAAAGTAGCTCTAATATCGACTGACTATGATCTGAAGTATTTGCGCGATCCTGTTGCCGTCGAGCTTAAGAGATGGGGTTTTGACACTCTAGCATTCGAGCAACCTGAGTACCCAGTAGCGCCGCATGTACACTCTCACAACGCGTGTCTCGAGGCGCTCGACCTTGCTGACATAGTCGTCGTGATTGTAGATCAGCGACGTGGTGGCCTATATGTTAGCGCGACCGACACATCCATTACAGAGGCCGAGTATGACCGCGCGATGAAACAACGGAAGATCGTAATCCCCTGTGTGTCGGTCAAGGCAGAGCAGGAGTGGTACGAGAAACTCAGTATGGCGAAAGACTGGAAACGAAGATTCCGTGTCGTTCCCTCAAGGTTGATCCAGTGGCTCTATCCGACATCATACGTTCAGAGCTGGGAAGTGCTCCAGTTTATCCAGAAGCTCTACTCCGCCGACACCAACAACTTTCGCATTAAGTTCGACAACTACTCCGACCTGATTGCACATCTGTCTGGCCGATTGGCCGGACTGACTCGTTATTTCTGCCACGAACTACTACGAAGCGAACGTGAGCGCGTTAAGCGTCAGAGGACCACCACAGGACTAGGTCTCAGTCTCGGCGACGTGATCGACGGGGGCTACTACACTGAACCTGACTACCGTGAACAAAGCGGCCAATCGCCCGAGGGACCTGACCTGACTGCAAAGATAAGCCTAGACACAAATGCGAATAGAGTTCTTGTCCTAGGGGAGCCAGGCTCAGGGAAATCGACTCTCCTTGCGAAGTGTTTTATCTCTCATTCAGAACAGTGTCTTAAGAACAAATCTCCGGAAGTGCCTTTGTTTCTCACTCTAAGGGAGCTCGGGGCCGACTATCATTTCGACATCAACAGGTATTACGGCGAGCTGTTCGAACAACACTTGGGTAAGGTTTATTATCCCAAGCTTGACACGCAGCAGGTCTCTTTTGTCACCTACATAGACGGTCTTGACGAACTAGCTGAGCAGACACATGAAGCGAAACTCAAGACCATCATAGATTCGGATTTCTTCAAGAGCGCATTCATTGTCTGCTCCCGGACTCGTTTTGCCCAAGTGCGCTTGGACGGTGCTGTTTTCGGAGATAATATTGACATCATTATCGAGCTACAGCCATGGTCGCGTGCGAAGTCTTGGGAGTACGTTACTACTTTCTTCAAGAAACAAGGGAGACCCGATCTTCTGCGGAAGTTTGAACGAGCATACAAAGACCAGCCACAATTCGACGAGATAGAACGCATAATGCAGAATCCTCTGTCCTTGACAATGTTTCTCTGGATCATAAAGGCATCCAATCTCAAATTACCTCCTCAGGTCCCAGATCAGATCGAACTTTACGATCAGTTTCTCGAGCTGTGGGCACAGCGCGAATATGACCGTTTTGGACCAACAGGTATCGATCGTGACCAGTTAGTTAAAGACACCTTGGCTGCTTGGCGTGTATCCTCTTGGCTTGTTTACAGGGCGAGGTTCCATGGTTCAATGATCAAAACGGGACAACTTCGAACTCTGCTTGAAGGGGGTTGGCCGGATATCGCGGCAGTTCTCGCACACAATGCATTCTGGGATTTCTTTGATATTAGGCCGTATTTTGACCAAGTTACCGGTGTGTTTCATGAACAGTTCATGGAACACTTGCTCGCCGAAACCATCGTTGAGACGATTAACTCGGGATTGCCGCCCTTTCCAGATTTTCTGGACTTTCCCATCCGGTACGAGGTCAATCGCATTATCAAGTCTCTCTGGGGGCGGTCGAATGGCCACGAACTGAAGGACGGCTTCCAGCATCTTACAGAGGTTTATGATTCCAATCTGAAAGACCAATCCGATCGCGGGATTGCTCGTCGCAACCACGCTGTCTACTATCTGGGAAGGATGCCTTATGGTGACTGCCAGGCCTATCTAAAAAGAATTGCGCCTGCCGAGCAATCCTACTTTGTCAAGTCGTCCATTGCCTTCAGCTTGATTATGATGGAGGATTTGGCGGAGGAAGAGGAGTTCTATTCCTTGCTGGTGAGTGACTCTGAGATGGACAAGATTAATCGGGGGTACCACCTAGTATATTACGGCGACTGGGGCCTTACAGAGGAACAGCCGCCATACAGGGACGAAGGAAAACACAACTGGCCACATACTCTCGCAGCACTGAAGCGGCATCTGCAAAGCACCGAGAAGAGATATGTTGCGCTGCGCCGTATAGAACTCTATACTATGCGTCGACTACTGGAAACACGCCAAGATGTAGGACCCGTGACAGAGAGCGCCATCCAAACTATCGAGAGTTGCGCTTTAGCCGCCGAACAATTATCTGAAGAATTTGGGGAGAAGGTGGCGAAAGAGTACAAGCTACTAAAGGACTCCTTCAACAGAATTCAACGGAACTGATCTCTGCTAAGTCAGATCTCAAGCAGTGGATGAGGGAGCCAAATACTTCTCATTTGCAGTGATATAACTTGTTGCTGCGTCATGTAGCTGCTATGCTCTACGGAGGTAAGCCGGAACAGTAGTGATTCCGTCTCGTGCTTATGGCACCATATTACAACCAGGGCAAAGAATTTCGATTCGAGAGCAACCTGGACGATGTGCTGCCAGCGTTCTTCGACGCCATCGATTTGTTCGATAGTCGTGAATCTGACAGGCGTCGGTTAATGGAATTGAGAGGTACACCTGAGTTTGGGAAGGCCTACCATGAGCTGGGATCGCCGGACATCTGGCAGAGCGAGCAGCCCGCTGAAACCGAGAGTCGACTGATCAACCCAAGCGAGACGATTGAGTTCTACGACAAGTTGAAACAGTCTCTCACGAAGCGGGATCGCCGCACCTGGCGAAGATACCGCAAACCGTTTGTTGAGAATGTCTTGGGAGAGCTCCAGGCTACGATCAACTGGATTTGCATCAAAGTGCATGATCGGACTATCGAAGACCTTTACCGTACGCTTCTATCCAGCCCAGATAAGAGTGAGCGACAGAATATCCTCTGTAACCTGGTTGAGTTCGACTCGTGGTTCCTTGTAGCTCCGGGAGCCTCTGATATCATACGACAAGCGGCAATATCGAATGACGTTGAGTTTGCTGCCAGGCTCTCTCGTGCTCTCAATCCGAAGCGGGTCACAAAGGTCTACACGAAGCATCGTCAACGATACGCACTTACAATTCTCTCCTGTCTGGGCTACATAGATAGGTCTTTCAGTGATTGGGCAAAGTTCTTCGAGTACTACAACCAACAACTCGGTGAGCCGAGTGGCAAGCCGATTGAATACGCATTCGACACATACGAGCGTTGGCAAGCCGTCAAGGAAGCAATCCGAGCATACGGGATACCCAAGAATCCAGAGAAACCGGGAAGACCGAAATCCCGAAAGTGACTTCTTCTTCATAAAATACTGCAGAATTTAGAAATCGAAATTCTGCAAGTTTTCTTTTTCAAGAAGCACCCCATCTTGATCGCACCATGAGCGGTCAGAATGATTTCAAAGCAGCACAGATCAAACGACTGCGCCCGCTGATTTGTGATATCGCTAGCATCCTGGTCGAAGTGCGACTGAAAGAGATTGAAAGTGAAATAGAGGACCACTCCGATGACAGAACGAACAACGCACCCGAGCGGCTACGAGACAGAGAAGCTAACGTTTGCCGCTTACCTGATCGCTAGTGAGCGTGCGGAGCTGCTCAGTGCCCGTCCAATCGGCAAGGGCAGAGCGGTCGCATTCATTCTTACGAAAGCTCCTTCTCCAGAAGATGTAACCTGTTATTTCAATGGTGCCGGAACTGTCTCAGCTCTTCGCTTCGCTGAGGCGATTAACAACCTGAAAAGCGTAGCCTATGAGGTGCAGCGATGTCGACTCTCAAGGCGCTGATGCGAGGACTCGGGCTTGGCCCCCGTGGCTCAGAATCGAACGATGACATCACTTTCGATTCATCTGACGAAGACCCTACAACTCAATCAGCCGATATAGGCGATGATCCAGTTCCCCATAAGGCTCAGCAAGAGAGCGCTGCTAAGAGACCACGCAAGAAGGCCAGGCAACAGGTGGACTTCATAGCCACGCTGGAGCGCGAGCCTGACAAACCCCTAATCAACCCTGCCCAGGACTTTCAGGACGGCATTCAGTACTTCGGAATCAAGACGCAGGATGGTACCTGGCTTATCAGCAGCAATCGCGAGCACTTCTGCCTTAGCGCAGGATCGTCTTTGCCTTTCGCCGTCCGGCATAAGCGCATTGACCAGAGCCGATTCTCACCACAAGCCGTAATTGAGTACTTGCAGGATAGCCGCCACATCAACCCAGCGGCGCTGCTTGAGAAGTTGCGGAAATATATCACACGGTTCATCTATTTCACTGAGTTACATCAAGCGGACTTCGTTGCCCTTTGGGTGATGGGCACATACGTTTTTCGGGTGTTCAACTACTTCCCTTATATCTGGCTCAATGCGGAGAAGGGTAGCGGCAAAAGCCTTCTGATGCACGTTCTCTCTGCCCTGGCATTTAATGGAGACGTTCTCGTGAATCCGACCCCCGCAGTCGTGTTCCGGGACATCGATCAGAATGCCACAACTCTGTTCATCGACGAGTTTGAGAAATATCGCAAGCAGGATAAGGAAACAGCAGCCGCGATACTGAGCTTACTTAACGTTGGTTTCCAGAAATCAGGTGTTGTCAAGCGTGTTGATCGCGGCCGATCTGGTCCCTTCGAGGTGCAACAGTTCCAGGCCTATTCCCCAAAGATGCTCGCCGGAATCAATGACATTGATGAAGTGCTGCAGGACCGGACAGTACGGTTGCGGCTGATGCGAAAGAAAGAAACCGAGTACACCGAGCGCTACAAGGAAACTGTTGAGATTCAGAATACGCAGGCTGCACTTCGTGATGATCTCTACACTTTTGCGTTAGAATGGGCTTCCGATCTTTCCATCATCTACAACGGTGAGAAGGGCGGTATCCAGGGAGCTTCCCACCTCAACAACCGCGAGCTTGACATCTGGGAGCCGATATTCCTTCTCGCCAATCTCGTCGACGAGGGAAACGGCAACCGGAGCTTGACAAGCCGCATGGTTGAGATGAGCGAAACTTCATGCCGGGAAAGACAGGAAGACAATGTGGCAAATAACGAAACATACAAAGTTCTCACAGTGCTAAGTACAATGATTTCTGAATCGCAATCACTGGAGAGCAACGATCATTTCATAACTTTCAGTGCAGAGAGCGTGCTGGAATATTTCAAGAACACGGACGAGTATTCTTGGATAGAACACAAAAACTCGCTCACTACCCGCCTTAAGAAAGTGAAGGTCCGCTCGGAACGAGTCAGGCGTGAGCGTGGCCGAATATCGGTTTACAAGATTGATCGGGAGCAATTCGATGACTTCTGTGAAAGGTTTGGCGTCGACCGTCCACAGGTGTGAGATGAAAAGGACGTTAGGCCAGAATGGCCTATCCCTTTTACTATCAAGTGATTATCTGTCCAAAAGTGTCTGGGAATGGCCTGAATTGGTTCGGGTCAGTGAGATTTAGGACCGGCTACTCTGGACTTTGGGACACTTTTGGGCCATTTTCTGGACACTGAAGTAGCAGCCATTGGTAGAGTTACTGACAATGTCCCAGAAGCCGGAAGGCAATATAGAGGTGTTGTATTAACTTATGCGAGATTATACACAGTTCGCAATCTACGCCCGAGTCAGCTCTGATATCCAGAGCCAGCACTCTACAACTGATCAAATCAGGCAGTGTGAGGTATTTGCCACAGCTCGTGGCGGCGTGGTCATCGGAATCTACAAAGACGAGGCGGTTTCCGGTGCCGACATTTCCCGAGCCGACTACCAGCGACTCAAAGCGGATGCCTGCGCTGGTAAGTTCGATGCAATCGTAGTCGATGACCTGTCTCGCATCGGCCGTGACCTACCCGAATTTTCGGCTTTCTGTCGAGACTTGTTTGAACTTGGTATCACACTGTACGGCGTGGCAGACGGAATCGACTCTTCAACACCCTCGGCCAAGCTGCTCTTCCAATTCAAGGGAATTATGAACGAGCAGTTCTTGGATGACCTAAAGGCCCGCATCGTACGCGGTCTAAAAGGACAGTTCCTGAGAGGCTACTCAACTGGCGGCCGCATCCACGGATACCGGACGAACCCGATACTTGATCCAGCCGGTGCCACGGATAAATTTGGACGTCCAAAACGTCTCGGCTGCGAAATCCTGATAGACGCTAAGCAAGCAGAGACCGTCAGGAGAATCTTTGAGCTACGCGACTCCGGATTAGGTTACAAGACTATCGCAACGATGCTGAACAACGAGAGAATCCCGTCACCTCACGCAGGATGTGGCACGCGTCGTGGCCTATGGTCCTCGTCAACGGTTCGATGCATTCTCTCCAACAACAAGTACACGGGTGTCTGGGAGTACAACAAGAAACGTTGGATAAAAAAATCGGTTAGGGGCAAACGCCGGTCCTTACCTAATCCACCTGAACAGTGGGAGAGGTATGAATCAGAAAAGCTAAGGATAGTCACAGACGAAGTCTTCGCGGCAGTCAATGCTATTGCGCGAAAGCAGGGGCGTAACCCTTCCGGTAACAAGAAGTACCTGCTATCGGGCCTTGTTGTATGTGCCAAGTGCGGGAGCTCGATGGACGTTGTAAACTCCGGTCGATACTCCTACTATATCTGCCGAGCGGCCCGATCACAGGGACCTCAAGCATGCAAGAACAAGCACCGTGTGTCCCGCAGCGCAGTGGAGCTGGGACTTCTATCGGAGATCAGGAGAGTGTTGCTGGACCCGGAAGTTTCTGAAATTCTGGTCCAGGAAATCAACGCTAAGCTCGCGCTCCGCTGCGGTGTCGATCAATCCCGTGTGACCGATCTGAGAGTGCAAGAGGAGCAGCTTTGCAAGCAGATTGAGAGACTACTTGACAGCCTCGAAAGCGGTACTGAACTGCAGTCCATTAAAGGTAGACTGGAGCAAAGGGAATCGGATCTGGCCCAAGTTAAGATTGAATTGGCAAGAACTGCGGCGCGAGAGTCTCGGATGACCGAAATATCGGCTTCCTGGCTTCAAGAGAAGCTCGTGGGGTTGAGTTCCTATCTGTCTGAGTATCAGGACAAGGTTTCACTTATCAGAAACGATTTGAGACGCCTCTTCCCTGAACGGCTTAAGGTGAGCTCTATGGTGCGACAAGACTGTGTGGAAGTTAAAGTTAGGGGCGGACTGAACCCCTTCGCACTGGTGCTCCCCCAGAATCAGTACCAAAGTATTATAGCGGTGCAGGGACTCGAACCCCGGACACGCGGATTATGATTCCGCTGCTCTAACCGACTGAGCTACACCGCCATATCTAATAATAACCGGGCTTGAATCTACAAAAATTATCGTCCAAGTCAAGCAGTTCCTGAAGAGTGTACTGTATCAGTTGATCGGCTGCAGGAATCAGAATTGATATCCCACAGCATCTCAAGGCAAAAAAAAGCGGCGGCCTGCAAGACCGCCGCCCAACTTACGAAGGAGTTCCCCCTCACTGGGAACTCCTTCATCCCCACCTCTTAGAAACCCTTCACCGCCATACTATGTATATCTAAGAGTAACTAACTCCACCGTACAATTAAACAACTACCATGCCAGCCAGCGCGCCGGATTCCATGTCTCTTATATCTAACTATGCCGCAATTGGATACGCCTGTGTCGTCCGTTTTCACACCCTCGTACTACCAGCGATAACGCAGATCGTGCGCCCACACACACCTGACGGTAACGGATACCCACACGAATCCGTTCAGACACAATAACATGCCGCGCGCATCATCTGCGTCGACCATAAAGGCACTTACCCCAGGCACTGACACAGCAAACTGCTAACTTCTGCGCCCGTAACCACCTCGAGTGGTCTCATCCGTAACTGAGGAAATTGCTATCTACCAGCAATGCCGACAGGCAAACCGAATGCCAGCCGGATTGATACAGAACGGCCGGAATACGACACAAGGCTTCAAATGATTTTTCTATATCCCGCCTGCAGAGAACGTAATGATCACTTTACCGGAATCGACGATAAACGCGGAGTACGTGCCGCCGTCGCTGACACAGTAACAATGAAACCGCCCCTCTTTCGTCAGCCGCTTCAGTTCACCGACATTTCGCAGATAGTTGAAGGACTGAGCATAGGTAATATGCGTCACCATACCCGGGCCGGCCGCGAGGGTCAGATCGTCAATTATCTTGGTTGCGTTTGCATCTACCTCGGCATAGGTGCTGTAAAAAGTCGCATCGGCATCGTCAATATAAGCGTTAAAGGTAACATCAACGCTTTCATTGTTGGTTATCCAGAGCTCGAAGCCAACCACGTTGATCCGGCTGATGTCATCCTTGTGATCTTCCCACTTTTCTTCATCGGTGATATCGACCTCGTATCGATAGAAGCCTGTCTGAGTCGTAAACGAAAACGACTCAACGATCACGAACGTACCGGAGACGAGGTGGCAACCCACAATGACGAGACTGAGAACGGCCAGCCCCAGGATACCGGATGTGCATCTATTCTTTCGCATGGCTGCCACCTCCTAATTCCCACCAAAGTAGTAGTTCAGTCCGCCGGTTAAGGCGAGGGATTTTTTTGAGCCACCCCCCTCTGACGTAGCAACATTGATCTTGCCGCGAGCATCAAGGTCAAACCTGGGTGACAGTCCAAGACCGATTCCCAGGCCTGCCGACCATCCGACCCGCGCGCCACCTGTATCGTACACGTCGCCTGTGCTTTCATTGCTGTGGTTATACATGGCTATCCCGGCCACCATGTACGGCTTGAAGCCCATCGCCCCGATCGAGTTGCCAAGCGTAACATCGAGACCATATGCGGTCATTTTGGAACCCTCGATGTCATTCTCAAATTCATCAAACTCAGGTGAGCCATAATTGCTGAAGGAAATGTTCGGCTCAAACACGATTGTCGGGATAATCTCGAACCTTGCCTTGAATCCGAAAACAGATCCTTTTGACTTATCCTGCTGAATGGCAGGCAGATCCACCCCCACAGAAAAGCCGACGCCGAATCCTGGCCCTCTCGCGTGTCCCGTGGCAGAAAATAATATCAGCAAAGAAAAAACTGCGTATAACTTCTTCATAAGACCTCCTGATAATGCGCGAACAAGCGGGAAATACAAACATATTTTATCACATTTACGGATGGCTGTCAACAGGTTTCCCACAACCGAATGAGATTTGCCAGCCTGCTGCACGCTACGAAGTGGCATTACCGGCCCGCCACAGCCTGTCCTACATCGGACGATACCAAAAAACGACGGATCGCGGCCAAAAAAGCGCTTGACATTCTTTGCCGAGCCTTTATAATTCGCCCTGTTTACTAAACAGCAAGATACACTTTATTAAACTCAATTGGGAGAGGAGAAGCTCACTGGATCTGCGTATAGGAGAAAGAATACGATCTCTCAGGCTGGCCTCTGACTTGACCCAGGCCGAACTAGCCGATCGCGCCAGCCTGACCAAAGGGTTTATCTCGCAACTGGAGAACGATCAGACCTCCATCCAGATTGATTCACTTGCGGATATCCATGAGGCGCTGGGAGTGAGCCTGGCAGAGTTTTTTGCAGACGATGGCGAAATCAAGGTTGTTTTTCCCCC
>Ga0114920_10000332_pt1 | contig 20657 bp, 16 predicted proteins | sample ChitaG_FD_88683 | JGI IMG/M metagenome (GOLD analysis project Ga0114920, IMG submission 88683) | Deep subsurface microbial communities from South Pacific Ocean to uncover new lineages of life (NeLLi) - Chile_00310 metaG | ecosystem: Environmental > Aquatic > Marine > Oceanic > Sediment ...
CAGTAATAATGTTTTCTTTAGGATCAATAACAGGTAGTAATGTAGGTGTTATTACTTTCCCATGGGGAAGTGAAAAAGAACCTATTCGACTGTGTAAATCCGAATTAATTATTTCTACCAACAGTAACACCTAAAAACAATAAAAAGGGAGCACAGGTTCACGGACCTTACTCCGATTCTGCTTGAGCTTTGTATTTGTCGAAAATTTTCTGTATTCTCTCAGCTATAGGTCCAGTCCCTTTTACTCCTTCTTCACTGACAGTAAATCTGTCAAAAACTTGTATAATCCCAGCTTCTTCCAAGATTTTGATATTTTGGGGTTGGAACATAGATGCTAGTTCACTTGCTAGTCCTGATAAGTTAAATGGCTCTTCTGCAAGGGTAATTTCAACAATGTTGGAACCAGTTATAAAAACTCTAAAATAGTTTACTCCTGCGCTCTCTGCTTCTGATAAAGCTACGTTAAATGAAGTATCTTGAATACCTCTCAAAACACCAGTGTATGTTTTGTCACTGCTTAACAGTATTTTGACACGCTTATTTACTAAGGTGCTCAACTCTAATAGAAATTCACGATTCGGATTCGATGGCATAATTATCAAACCAAACTCAGAGTCTTTATAAAAAAATGTTATGATATTAGATTTAACTTTGGTTAATATCCTTTAAAGAGCAAATGTTTTTTGTAAACTTCAATTAAGAGTAATTTAGGTGCTGATTACTTCACTTTTTTATATCACCTTTTTCTGCTGTTTTGTTATACCTTTAGCTTATACTTAGATTAGCACAATTAAAAGTGATGATATGTTTGACCAAGAGCCTGGAGACAATAACCTTCTTCCCCTGAATAGCATCCTTGAGTATGAAGCCTGTTCTTTTTTTACTTCTTCTAATAATTACAAGGAGTTACCTTTTAAAATTGGATACTAATTCGTTTTTTGCTCATCTAAATATTCTATAACCATTTTCTTTGATTGTTCATTGAATACATCCATAAAAGCAGTTTGTTGAAATCTATCTCCAAATTTTTTTATTGTTCGAGTGGATGAGATTATTTTCTGATATAGTTTTATCTCCTCTGCCATTTTCCTGAAATTTTTTTGTGAACATTTTATTTCTAAATTCTTAAGCTCTTCAAGAATTGTGAGATTACTAGGTTCCTCTAAATATTTGGACAACAAAGTAAAAAAGTCACTCCAAATCCGTAGAATTGGTGCTTTTTCATCTGTTGTTTTTTTTCTAACATTTTCTACTGTTTTTTTGAATTCTGTAAAATTTCCCATCGCTAAATGTATCTTTCCTAGTAAAATATCTGCGTATAATGGATCAAAAGTATAATTTTTGATTTTATTTATTGTATCTGCAGTCTTTTTAGTAGCTGCGTATGGTTGGTGTGTAATGAGAAGTTGATGCAGAGTTATGTAAACCTCTTCTCTAGATTTGTCTGTTTCATCATTTAACAGCGATTTCGTGCCTTCTTCTTCTGAATACGAATCTAAAAGTAAATCCTTTGATAAACGTGATTCTGAAATAAGCTTTTTAGTATATTCATAAATTTGCCTTAATTTTTCATCTTGTACGTTTGAAATATCTAAATCCAGTTGTACAAAAATGAATAGAATAGTATAGTATGAACTTGAATAAACAAGTTTAATTCCTCTGGAGAAATAATTTGTTCTAATAAAATCACTTTCCATGAAAGAAATTAATTCAACAAGAAGGTTATATGATTGTTGAAATTGACCGTGATAAGCATAACAACGGCTTAAGAATCTTATGATTTCAACATGTTCATACATAACTTCGTTTTGTAAATTCTTATTTTTTATTCTTTTATATGCTTTAGACAGGTAATCTATTGCTTCATCAAGTTCATTTCTAATGGTTGCCATAGTTCCAACTGAGCTATATAACCAAATATAATGTGTGTCAATTATTCTTTCTTGTATCTTTTCCTTTACGAACGTCCAACGAAGCAATTCTTCTGCATTTTCATCTTGTCCTAGAAAAATGTAGAATCTTAATAATAATGTAATTGTTTTAACCAGTCCAAATGAATTATAGCTCTTGTAATAATAAGTGAGACAATTTTTCATCTTCTTTGTAGCTTCAGTCCATTCATGGTTTCTCATCCACATAAAAAGTGTGTGAGTGTATAAGATTTGATAATATATGTCCGGGCTTTTATCTTTTAAAGGTAAGATTAGCTTCATCGCACTAGAGATTTTTTGTTCCGCTTTAATGACGTTTCCTTTTAATTGATGCAAAAGAGATTCTGCTAAAAACACGATTGACATTTGTTCTATTTTGTTGCTTTTTTGAATAATATTTCTCATTTTTTTCAATAGTTTTTCTGTTTGAGCTGATTTTTGCACGTAATAATATGTTTGGAGGTAATTCTGCCAGTAAATTCTAAATAATAAATTATTGTTATTCAAGTGTTCTGCTATTTTTGTTATTCGTTGAAGCAAAAAACACAATTCTGATGATTTCTCATTCGCACAAACAAGTTCTAAATCAAAAACATACTTTTGAAGCTTTGCAACGGTGCTTATTTTATTTTTATATTTTAACAATCTCTTCTTAGCTTTATGGAATTCCTCTATGTCTAACATTCTATTTTCTCCTATCCCTATGTAAAATTCTATTAACATGCCTTTGGAAATATGTTAACTGTGTTAATTTGAGAGTAAATGAAAGATTTTTTTGATACAAGTTATATTCACCGAACACCCAATGATCAATAGTGAAAAGAATATAAAACCTCTTCGTTGATAATTTTACTTCAACTGAAGGATAGTAGGAATTTTTTTTAAAAAAAAGAGAAGAGAATAATCCCTTTTTAAGGAGTCCACGCTGGAGGGATTATATAATCATCGCCGGGTTCTGGGTCAAACATAATTCATCACTTTTAATTGTGTTAATCTAATTATGAGTGAAAGCTATAACAAAACAACAGAAAAAAAGTGCCATACAGAAAATTATAGCTTTATGTCATATATTTTCTAAATTTATTACATTTCAGACACGTTATTAGTCAACAATTTAGAAAAGAAAAAGAAAAGAAAGATCACTTTCTTAAGGATGCCATTCAGGAGGTATCGTTTCATTATCACCGGGTTCAGGGTCAAACATATTATCACTTTAATTGTGTTAAACTAAGTATGAGCTAAAGCTATAACAGAAGAACGAAAAAAACGTGACATCAATCTATTTGTATTAAACCATCCAATAAAAACAAATTTTTCTGATTCCTTTAAGAATAACTCCAACAAAATCCTTCTTCCTTTGAAATAGGGTGTTATTTACATATAAGAAAAGAGCAACGTTTAAATATCTAAGTATAGATAGGTGTACTACCACGTAAAGTGGTGTAGCCATGTCTTAAGGCATGAGGGGGAAACCTTTCATGCCTTCTTTTTATATTCTAGTTAACTTTTATTCAAGTTTCTCTGTGCTTTGGAAAACAGTATAATTTATGAAAATTTTTCTTCTTCAAATCCTATTCCATTGCTATATAAAGGTATGCTGTTTAGGGATGAATTTTACTAAGATATTAATTGCCTCTAAATCGGAAATTCTACCTGACGCCATAAATTCTGTGATGATTTCCTTTATTGTGCAAAAAATGGTTATATCATCTTGTTTTATATTCTTATTTTCAGCTGTATCTTGTATTTGTTTTTCCAAGTTCTTTTCATTTTGTAGTAAAGCAGCTATTTCACTTCTTGGAAATTTCCTTTTCAAAATATCTTTGATTAGTTTAGCTCTAAGTTTTATTTCTAAACATTCCTTCTCGTTATGCTTTTTAGAACACATTCTTTCACAGATCTGATTTGGGACTAGCAGGTTAAAAGTGGCAAATTCTTGACTTTGTTCAGCCTGTCGAGGGTTTTTTCCCGAATAATAATTTTCTAATGTTTGCTGCCCATTTAGTGTTTTTTTTTTCGATTCTTTTATTTTTGTGCTTCTATTATCTGTTCTTTCGTTTTGCTTGTAAAGTTCTGTTCTCATCTCTATAAAGTTCTTGTAAAGTGTTGGGAATCCGCTTTTACCGTATTTTCTTAGAATAGTTGATATGTACTCTGAATAGCTACTTGGCTTCACGCTATAGTCATAAGTATGGGTTAAGACAGCTTGTTCATGTTGATCTGAAAGGACAAAACACTGTTGTGTTAGGAGTCTTTGAATCAAAGCAATTTCTTCTTCACTCAAATTTAATGCTCTGCCTATTCTTTCTGTTTTCTCATTTGAACGAAAGATAATTTTTGTTGAACTATTTGCATGCACAATGCTACTTACACTATCCCACATCTGCGAGATGGTTATATGCCCTATCCCCAGACTTCTTCCCAACAAAAAATTGTTTTCCGCAGTAATTAATGATGCAGAGCTCTCAGTATGATAGAAATTAGGTATTATATTAATAGCTTCTTCCATTATCACCATATATCTAAGAGAATCCGTCATTCCCTTGGAAGGCGCGTGTTTATAGAGCATTTTCAAGATTAAATTGCAGATTAAAAAAATATCAGATGGTCTCGCAGCTCTTCTTTGAAATTGGCTTAAATCAAAAATTATACTTTTTCCTTCTTCTAAAACTGAAAAATCTAAGGTTGTTTTTGAAACACCTAGAATTTCAAAATTTATTGGGTTAAAAATGAAGTTTAACCTGTTAAGAACTGCATCTAACGTTTGTTGAAAATATGTAGTGTTTTTGCTCATTTGAAATTGTGTTGCAATATTACAGAGATTCTTTACGAAGGTTTTAAGGTTCCTTCTAGGAGACTTATGAGTCAAAAATAAGGCTGTTTCAAATAAATTTTTCATAGCAGCAGTAAATTCTTGATTGGAAGACTTAAGCATCTCTTCTATGATTAGAAGTGTATCTCTTACATCATCCTCATCTGTTGTTTCAAATATGTTTATGCATAATGGTCTCGGTTGCCCAATTGTTAATATATCGACATTGGGATTTTCAGCGAAAGTGCGTGAATATTCCCCCTTTATATCAAAAACAACTGTACTTATTTTTTTATCTACAAGTTGTCTGAAAACAGATGAAACTAATTTACTTTTTCCTTTTCCTATCATACCGAATATTTCAACATTCAATAGTAGGTTTTTAACATCAATAGTTACATCTCTGCCTGAATATTTTCCGTTAATTGTTTTCCCTATAACAATTAAATTAGGAACTGTTCTGAGATCAGTATTGTTTACATTAAAGTCAATAAGATTCATGGAATTTATGCTTCCTTGATAATTGATAGGGATGTGAATTAGGTTTGCTACATTCTCAATTTTGAGTTTTTTATTCTTTTTTGGTGATTTAGTGAGCGTTTTTATGAAATTGAGATTCTTGAACAATAAGTTGGTTTGTTTTATTGAAAAATCACTCGTGTTGCAAATTAAAGATGTTATCTCTTTTTTGTCAGAAAAGATGCTTATTGATGTTAAAATCTTACTTTCATTTTTTCGATCTTTTTGAGCTTGAATGATTATACATGTATTATTGGTTTCAAGTTTTAGTAAAAGGTTGTACAAATGATCTGTTATATTAAGATCTCTTGTAGACGCATTTGAGATCTTTATTTTTGTTCTTGTTTTAGTGTCACCCGTTATATTAACAAACTTAGATGTCTGTATTTCTGAAAGTATCTCGATATTGCAATTATAATACATCTCAATAGAATGTGTTAGGTAAGTGATATGTCTCTCAATTTTTTTTGAAACTTTTTTTTCATTCCAACCATGCTCAACCACAGCAAAAAAGACGTTTACGCTTTTTCTTTGGCTAAATATACCCATTTGTATTTGTTTTGATTGCAAAAGAAGGTGGTTTACAAAGGTGATATTCGTTCTATTCATATAAGAATTGTTTATAGTGGTTCTATTATTGCTCGTTAAAGATGAATTAACAATAATTATACTGATTTTTCTATAATATGGCAAAAACAATTTCTTGAGTGTGTAGTATTTCTTCCCTGTGATATTATAATAGGGTGATTTCTTGACAGCTAATAAAATTAGAAGAATAAGTAAACTAAACCCTATGAACCACTGATTTACAACAAAAGATTTGATATTTAAGAAAAAATTACTAAAAGCAAGCGATACTTTATTCAGCACAAATGTAAACTGATTGACCGGTAACCAACTGAGAATTTCAGGAAATAAAAGCACAAATGTGATGATTGCTATAATTATTACTATGAAATATACAATAATGGTTTTTTGAAGCGAGAAACGATAATTTTTCTTTTTTTTCCATTTATCCTTTTTATTGAAAGAATTACTTTTGTTAACCAAATTTCTCTCCTCACTACGAGAGGTAGTAACCTATTTTCAAAGAATTTACCACTTTACATTATAAAAGCACCTCAAATATGAGAGCGAATAATTCAAAAACAATATCAACTAATTTGAAAATGATGTTATTCACACTTTAATAACCTTTATTAAAAGTATGAATTATGTAAATATCAGTTTAACTTAAACATAGATATAAGATGGGTGTGAATGATAATGAGATTTCTAGAAGTTCAAGATGATGGTTCTCTAGTTGAAGAATCTGATTTAGAACTTGGAACTGAAAAAGTTCTAATTATTGTTAATGAAGAAACAAAGAGACTATGGTTATGGAAAGGCGTTAATTGTCCTATAAGAAAGAAATTCGTTGGAAGTAGGGCTCTATCAGATTTGAGAAAAAACGAATATGGTTTTGCTTATATACCTCAATCTTGCGATCAAAATGATGAAACCTCTGAGTTCATAATAATGTTAGAAAAAATAGGTAAGACAGACTTAGTATCTCCTGAATTATTAAGCAAAGTAAGAGAAATAAGGGATCGCCAAAAAAACATCAATATATTCAATGAAACTGATATCGAACCTTCACCTTCAATGCCTAAACCACCTTCACCAACACCTGCTGTAGATGGTGAAAGTAGACTTAAAGATCGTCCTGCACAAGTTCCCCAATCACAACTTCCTAACCATTTAGCTAATATGGGTGCACCAGGAAATCGTCCAATGCCAACAATCCTAACAGCTCTTGAATCTGATACTGTTGATAGCCTAAAATCGAAGACGATTGTTGAAGAAAAACCTGACCAAACTAAGGAATCTTTCAAAATCCTAAGAGATTTAGGGACTCCAAGCGGTTTTTATCGCGATCTTGTAATCATCGGCACAAAAGTATATACGGAAACATATGATAACAAATTTGAGGAACTTGATGAACCTCCTGAGGGTATATTTTTCTCAAAAAATCATGTACCAAGAATGATATGTGAGAAAGGAATTGTTCGATCAATAGAATTCCTGAAACCTGAAGAAGGAGCAGAATTAAGCGAGGAAGACAAAAAGATATCACAAGATATAAATGATTTAATAGCAATGTTTGAGATAGAAATTGGATAAAACCGATTTTTGTTTTCATTAGTTGGTTTTCTTGGTGTCATTAATTGAAAAAACACACAATTACTATACATTTACATTCATCTGTTTCTTCGAATTTAAAGATTCTCAAAAAAGAGTTCGAGGAAGGTACAATTTTGTTAAATGCGTTAATATTAACTCTTTCTCCCTACAAAGAGCTTTCAGACCTTCTCATAATAAATAGCACCATAAAACCAGGTTTTTTACTGTTGGCAAACAAAATTGAATTAAGAACCACAAAAAAACTCTATGCTCCCATTATAGAGGATTTAATTATAAGGATAATTCCAATTTCCCATGGAGGATGAAGGATTTTTTGAGATATTTTAATTTAGTTTGAAATATAATTCGTATTCCACGACTTCTCGAACTAAAATTCCCAATAAGTCACCAAAATCTAGAATATTTTCGATATATTCATCCCAAGAAATAATACCATAAGCTTTCAACCAATCTTCATATCCCTTCTTCAAACTCTTTTGGGCTAAAGAATGTTTATAGCAATACATGTCTTTTGGCTTGTTTTTTGCTTTTTTGCAGATTGGACATAGGATTCTATTTTGTTTTGTTACCATTCTTTACTACCTCTTTTCTAGACAAACAATGGAAATCGATACAAATATGCTCTTTTTTCCTACCTCTTTTCCATTCCATTAGTGGCAAACCATCAAATTGGCAAATTTTATTTGTTCTGCTAATCTCCCCATATGGTGGAAGTGGATATGTTACTTCGCATTTTATCGATGAATTTTGATAAGAGGAGCAAGCAATGAATCGTTTTCCTGTTTTTTTAGAATAGATAATTCTTAATTCCCCAACTTTGCATTCAGGGCAAGCTCCCAAATTAACAGAACTCTTTTTTTCTGAAGTGAGGAGGTTCTTATTTAATGCAATACCTATCTCTGATTCTTTCTTATGAAATTCAAATAACATATCCTTTAGTTCTTTCTTTTTGGATAGGATAGCCTCGTCAACACTGGTTTTTTCTTCTTGAACTTTTTCCATCAATAATTCCAAATTTCTTGTCATATCAGGTTTTATAATAATTGGGTAATGTTTTTGTAGAACCTCTATTACTGCCATACCTAGCGGTGTTGGTTTTATTACGCTCCCTGCGACGTATCCTCTTCCAAATAAAGTTTTAATAATTCCTGCACGTGTTGCTTTTGTTCCTATTTGTTCGTCTTCCATCATTTTTAGAAGAGTTGATTCATTAAATCTTCTAGTTGGCTCAGTAAAGTGCTCCTTTTCATTTATGAAATTGAAGAAAATTTTCTCCCCCATTTTAAGATCAGGAATGAAGATATTTGAATATGAAACATAAGGTTTGTAATATTTTATCCATCCTTCTTTGACAATGTGGCTTCCACGTATTTCAAAATGATGAGAATTTATATAGATTACAATGTTTTTGTTTACTTGTTTTGCTCTTTCACCAAAAACAGCAAGATATCTTTTCACAATTAAATCATATAATTTTCGTTCATTTGATGAAAGGTTCTCTCCTATTAAATTACCCGTTGGGTGAATAGCTGGATGTGCTGCATCTTTTTTTCTTCCTTCAAATGGTTTGAACCTCTTTCTTTCAATAATTTCAATACAATATGTTTTATAAGAACCATTTTTGGTCAAATTTGTCAAAATTCTTTTGTGTCCTAGTGTCATGGAGAGCTTTTGACTATCAGTTCTAGGATAGGATATTAAGGCTTTAAGGTACAACACTTCTGCAAAATCTAAAGTTTTACTTGGAGAGAATTTGAAGTGCTTATAAGCTTCTCTTTGAAGATCGCTTAAATTAAAAGGTGGCCGTGGTGGAATGTTTTTCTGATTTTCCTCAACATCCTTTACAGCTCCTATCAAATTATTACATTCTTTAACAATATTGTGAGCTTCTTTCTTTGTTTCGATTCTTGCTTTTTCATAAAAAGCGGGATAAGTTTCTTTATTAACTCTTACTTCACTATCTATGGTCCAATATGGTTTAGGCACAAATAAATTAATATCATTTTCTTTTTCAACTACAAATGCTAGTGTTGGTCCTTGAACTCTTCCTATTGAAATTGTTTTGAATTTTTCTGCTACATGTTTTAATGACAAACTTAATGCTCTTGAATAATTTATTCCATAGAGCCAATCGATGTAATGGCGGATTAATCCTGAATTCAAAAAACCTAAATGGAGCTCTTTTTCTCTATTATCATATGCTTCTAAAATGTCCCACCTTGTTAAGGTGGAGAATTTCATTCTTTCGGCTTGATTTTTTTTCAACAAATACTTTAGGATTATGTAACCTATTACCTCTCCTTCTCTATCATAATCTGTCATTATGATAACATTAGACGCCTTTTTTCTTAAACTACTAAAAACACTAACAAAATTCTTTGTTCTTGCTGTTTTATCCACTGTATGTGTAGGCACCCATTCGTAATCTAAGGCTGGATAATTCCATGTTTTTCCAATTTGTTTTAATGTGAACAAATGTCCAATTGCTGGGACAACTACTATCTTTCTTTCATCTCGTGTACAAGTATATACAGGAACATTGTTCAACCTTTTAACACTTGGTTTGCCATCTTCATCTAATGCTCTTGCAATTCTCTTAGCAGCTTGAGGTTTCTCTGCTATACCAAGTATATATGTTTCGCTTTTGGAGGGCATCGTTATAAACACCAAATTATTTAAAATTGTATGAGACAATCAAATATATTTCTGTGTGGAGCCAGGACGGGGATTTGAACCCCGGCTCTCTGCGAGAACTGATTTTCAAGACCAGCGCCTTAATCCGCTTGGCTATCCTGGCATATTACGAGCACATTGATTAGGAAAAAATACCATTAAAAATTTATCTAAAGTAGTTATTCTTCTCAAGAAAACAAGGCTGAGTGAATTTGATCTTTTTCTGGTAATCCCTCTATCCTTTTTTGCCCAACAATAATAGTAGGCAAAGAAAGAATGTTCGTATTCTTATTTCTATCAATTTTAATGGTTTTGTATTCAAATAAACCGCTATACTCATTTAATACTTCTTTTAATATGGTCTCTGCTACGTTACAGTATGGACAATCATCTGCTGTGAAAAGTAATATTTCTTTCATTTTTCTATACATTTTCAATAATAAAGTAATAAAAATACAACAAAAAATTTGAGACTAACCGGGATAATATGCTGATATTACAATATTGACAATAGGTATCCTTTTTCTTAATGATTCTCGCAAGTACAAGGGTTATTTCCACATTTTGGACATTTCTTTTGATATTTGTTGTAAACTACTCTCTCTAAATCGATATTATATAAATTAGCAAGACTTGCAGTCCAAGCCAAAACATCAGCAATTTCTTCAGATATTTTTGATAAATCATCGAGTAAAACGGCTTCAGAAAGTTCTCCAATCTCTTCTACAAGCTTCAACATTGTTTTTGCTTTTCCCTTTTCGTTGTCTTTAAGAAAATATAGATTTTTCATAAGTTTTTGAAATTCTTGAATAATATCACCTTCAATAATAATTAGGATTAAAAGTAGAACAACTATGCTGTTGGGGGAGTGTAAAATACGTTTCCTAATATTACTCCTATTATTAAAATAACTGCAAAAATAACTATGTACCATGGACCAATTTTGACACCTGGCAAATCTTCATCGAAGTATCTCATTAAACCTGCACCAGTTGCAGGCATTGGACTAGTGTCTCTTTTTGTCTTTTGCTTCTTTGAACTGCTCATACTAATCGAGTGGGTGCTAGAAATGAATGTATATAAGTTTATAGTTTTTCAATTTATTCACTGAATTTTATGAATTGAATTTGTCATGCTATCATATTAACTTTTTCTGAGTTTATATAGGGAAATGAAGAATAATGTACGATGGTAGTCGTAATAAGAACGGAAGTGATGGAGGTAAGAAGAAATCAAGCTTTAGGTCTCCTCTGCCATCAAGTGAAGAATCTCTACAACCGAGCCAATTACATTTTCAAACAAAGACTGCAAAGAAAGATTTTCCTCTCGGACTATGACCTAGATAAAGCCCTTAAAATTGAAGGATGTTATAAACTTCTTCCTGCTCACACAGCACAACACACACTCAAACTCCTTGTAAGAAACTGGAAGGGATATTTTCTAGCAAGGAAAGAGTGGAAAAAACACCCTGAGAAGTTCCTTGGTTTTCCTCGTTCTCCTGGGTATAAACCAGCAAATGGACAATATGTTGCTATTATCAGCAACCAACAAGCAAGGATAGTTAATGGGTGGCTTATGCTACCTAAGAAGGTAAGATTCACTCTTAAAACTAGACTAGATGTTAGACATAAGCTTCGAGAAGTAAGAATTGTTCCTAGGGGAATAGGCTATACTGTAGAGATTGTTTATCATAAACACCTCACTAAAACTAAAAAGAAGGATCCTAGAAGAAAAGGAGCCTTGGATTTAGGGTTAACTAACCTCGTTACCTTTGTGGACAATATCGGCAGTAGACCGATTATTGTCAAGGACGAGGGGAGAGGAGTAAAATCTATCACCCAATATTACCTCAAAAAAATGAGTAAGTTACAAGAACAGTATTCACAACAGCAAAGAAATGAATTAAAACAGAAGAACATATTGAGCTATGGACGAGCATTCTATCACGCTCGAGAACGATGGAGATTGAAGATGAAAGATGCTTTCCACAAATTAAGTAAGTTTCTCGTCGATTTGTGGGAAAAAAAGGATCTTCACACTATTGTAATAGGGTATAATCCCAAGTGGAAACAGCAGGTACGATTACGTAGAAAAACCACTCAACTCTTTTTTATCATCCCCTTTCACCTTCTCATTGGTTTACTGACTTATAAAGCAGCTGAACGAGGGATAAAGGTTGAACTCATAGATGAGAGTCACACTTCCAAATGCAGTTTCCTTGATAATGAACCCATCCGTCACCATTCTAACTACCTTGGAAAAAGAGTAAAACGAGGTTTATTTCGTTCATCTCTAGGTCAATTTATCAACGCTGATGTTAATGCTGCTTACAACATTCTTGTCAAAAGCGATCCGCAAGCGCTTCCTCCACGAAGTGTGGGCGGGGTAGGAGGGTACGTGATTTACCCCCTTAGAGTTAGCTTCCAAGCAATGACACTCTAAGTAAGATTCTGTTAATATGTTCATATGACAGAATCAAATCATATAGTCTTTTAATATTCAAATGAAGTTAATTCAGTCTTTGAATACAAAAATTGTTGGCGGCCCCGACGCGATTCGAACGCGCGACCCCCAACTTTCTCCTCTTTTTTGAAAGTTAGAAGGCTGGTGCTCTATCCGACTGAGCTACGGGGCCTAGTTATGGTGGTTTCTTCTCATATGGTTAATATCTTAAACTTTTTGTTTTCTGGTTTCTGTTTTTCGCCATATTGTCGAAAGTGTTTTATTCGCTTGGTTGTAAATAGAACTGCATCACAATGAGCTATTCAAATAAACTTCGTAAGCTTTTTTCTGCAGGTTATCAATTATCTCCTGAAGCCTTTACTTTTATAAATAAATATTCAGAACAACTTGATGCGATTATTGATAGAATTCTTCTAGATAAGCCAAATAAGGTGATTCTGTCTATTGATGATCTTAAGGCAATATTAAAAGTAGAAAAAATAATCAATGATGAACAAACATTTTCTACTTCTACTCAAATTGTCAAACAAAAATATCTTCAAGATGACACAATTAAATCTTCTTGTGCTAAAATTCCTGAGAAATCATCTAAGGAGAGTACTACGAAATTTAGACAAGAAAAAGTAGATTCAGACTTAGAAATAATTTCTTCACTGAGAGAAGCTAAATCTTCAGCCGCTGTCGCTAGTTTTCGTGATTATTTTCTTAATAGATATGAAACTATAAGTGATATTTTCAAGAAACGTAGGGACATAACAAACAGAGTAACTACAGAAAACCTTTCTGCAAGCCGAGAAAAGGAGAATATTTCATTAATTGCACTAGTATATTCTAAAACAAAGTCTGGAAGAGGTCCTATAACTTTTGAATTGGAGGATCCATTTGGGAAAGTTAAGGGTAGTGCGTCGTTCCCTAAAAACGACTTGTTAAAGAAAATTAGCTGTGTTTTGAATGATTCAGTTCTTTGTTTTATTGGTGATTGGAAAAATGGTGTATTAAAAATTAGTGATATATTGTGGCCTGACATTCCTCATGGACGTCGTCCCAATTACTCAGATGAAGATGTTTTCTTTCTTTTTCTTTCTGATATTCATGTAGGCTCAAAGTTTTTTGATGGTAACCTTTTTAGAAAAATAATTAATTTTCTGAATGGTAGTCTTCAATCTGACAAACATAATCGTTTAGGTGAGAACGTTAAGTATTTATTTGTTGCGGGAGATCTTGTCGATGGTGTAGGTGTATATCCAGATCAGGCTGATGACCTTGTATTTGAAAATATAAATCTCCAATATTTACTTACATCTGAATTTTTCGAGCAAATACGTAGTGATATTGAAATCATTGTTATTCCTGGGAATCATGATGGAGCAAGAGCTGCTGAACCTCAAACTCCTATTCAAAAGGAATTTGCACCTGAGTTATATTCACTTGATAATATCCATATTTTAAGCAGCCCTGCTTATGTAAAAGCTCATAATGTTGAGATATTAATGTCCCATGGGAATTCAATTATTGACATAAATGAAGCTATTCCAAAAATTTCACATGATACATCAACACCTGCTATGATTGAGATGCTTAAGAATCGTCATTTAGTGCCTATTTATGGGAAAAGAACCCCTATCGCCCCTGAAGCTATAGACCAACTGGTTATTACAAGAATTCCAGATATTTTTCATACTGGTCATACTCACATTGCTGGAGATGATAGTTACAATGGTGTCACAGTAATCAACTCAGGAACACTACAGCTCCAAACACCTTATCAAAAAAGCATGAATATTAATCCCAATCCTGGATTAACTTATGTTGTGAATTCAAAGGATTTAAAGAGAACAGAAATTGATTTTAAGACTATTCAATAACTTCTCTCTTGTTTCTTTTACTCTTGAAGAATCTCGTCTTCATCTATTTGGACATAAGAAAGTATGTCGGCAATCTTTGTAGCGTGGCTTGAGAGCACAGCTATGGCCGTTTTAAATTCTTCTATATCACTGGTTCCACCTACTATGTGAAAATCTCCAATTGACTTAAGTATTAAGAATCCATTATTCCCTCTAACCATTACATCGTTAATAGGTGAGAAATTTAGTCTCTCTAGAGCTAATCTCGCAGCTGCAACAAGTGCTGCACCTATAGCAGATAATTCGGTTGAATTAGCTTTTTTATCACCAGCATAAAAGGCAATTCTGTCCCCTGTTGCTGTTAAAATAGCCAATGCTTCTAATCTAGCTTCTTGAGTTATGTCTTTCAATTCTTTTGCTAATGCGTAAGCAACCTTTCTTTCTAATCTCATCTTTACCTAATTCTTTTTAAGAAGACACTATATTAATTAATCTTATTGTCAAGTTCACATATTTTCTATTTTCGACAAATGTTTCAGTAGCTTTCTCATAAAACCAACTCGATAAGTAATGTTTTTAAACGCCTTTCTTTTACTCATTTCAAATACTAACAGAATTTAATTATAGCTATTTAAAGGTGAATAGAAATGTCCAGTGACACAGGTATACGTGGTATATTGAGTCGTTTTTGGGATAGAATCGTAGACCACTTTGAAGATTATGAGATTAATAGAGAAACACTTTTACATAAGTTAAGCTTGCTATTTATTCTTGCAGTTGGTATAATTATTAGACTTTTTCCTCTCATAAGAGGTTATGATCCACTAATCAAGGCATTTGATCCCTATGTTCAGTTATCAAGTGCAGAGTTCATAAGTCAAAATGGTTTAGTAGATTTTATTAGCTGGTTTAAAATGGATTCTTGGTATCCATATGGTTTTCATGCGGGTAAAGAACTCTACTGGGGCGTTCCTTTAAGTTCAATAATAATTAAATGGTTTTTAGGTATTTTATCAATCAATGTAACAATTCAACAAGCAGCATATTTTAGTCCTGTTATTTATGGTTTTTTAACAATAATAGCTTCATATTTCTTAGGGAAAGAAGCCATTAGTCCAAGAGCTGGTTTATTCACAGCATTTTTCATGTCTTTATCTCCCGCTTATTTATCACGTAGTATTGCAGGGTTCTATGACAATGAATCTGTAGGAGTGCTGTTCCTAGTACTTACCCTCCTCTTCTTTATTAAAGGAATTAAACGTGGTAGTACTGTTTCTGCTTTCTTATCTGGAATAAGTTTAGGTATTTTGATTGGTAGTTGGGGAGCTTATAGGTATATGTTGGATCTTTTACCTCTAGCTGCTTTGTTCTTAGTTCTCTCTCGGAAATTGTCCTATAAACTGATAAAAACTTATACAATTACAATAATTACCTCGCTTGGAATAGGTTTTTTGCTTCCACGAGTTGTGCGTGATCAATTTTTCAATATAGAAGTGATGATTCCCGTTCTTATGATAGGGCTATTGATTTTTGTAGGTATAATTCAAAATATATCGCGAAGCCTAAGTGAAAAAACTTTCAAACAGATACTAATTATAGGTGCAATAGGGTCAGTGGTTGTTTTAGCCATTCTTATAGGTATATTCCTTTCTCTTGGAATATTTACAAACATTGCTGAAAAATTCTGGGCTGTGATATTACCAGGAGGAAGATTAAATATTCCTATAATTTCTTCTGTTAGTGAACATCAACCTATTACGTGGAGTGGAATCTTTAATAATATTCATATAATGGTTTTTCTTATTCCCTTGGGTATATACTATTGTTTGAAGAAGCCAACTAATGTAAATATTCTTATTCTAGTATTTGGTCTCACTACTATTTATTTCTCAGGCTCAATGGTGCGTTTAGTCTTACTACTAGCTCCAGCTGCTTCATTACTAAGTGCTATGGCTATTGATAAACTACTTTTTCCTTATTCCTTAAGTGCTCATGGAAAAATGGCTCTTACAAAGAGGAAACTGCGAATAACTAAATCTATTGGAAGAGATGAGGCAATAATTGCCTATGTTGTAATATTCGGTTTACTGGTAACTTTCTCAATACACAGTATAAATACTGCTGATAATTTAGCACGTATTGAGATGGCCCCTGTATATTATTCAAGCGGTCTTCCAATCACTGATTGGCAGGAGTCTCTTCTATGGTTAAGACAAAACGCTCAATCTGATGGTATAGTAACAAATAGCCCATCTGTGGTTTTAAGTTGGTGGGACTATGGTTACTGGATAACAAACTATGGAAACGCAACGTCGCTTGTTGATAATGCCACTACAAATAAAACACATATAGGTGTTGTTGGAACAATGTTGATGTGGGATTTTACTGAATCAATTAAACTTATGTACAAGTATAATGTTAAGTATGTATTAGTAAATGGTCAAGCTGGAATTAGTGGATTGGGTTCTGATTTAGGTAAAGCTGTATGGTGTATTAGGATAGCTGAGGCAACCGTTCCTCAATTTGGAGTTGTTGAAGAAGATTACTACGGAGAAAATGAACAAGGTACAGCAAATGTCTATCAAAGAAAATTCTATGATTCGGTTCTTTACAGATTGATTGCATATGATGCAGATACCGGTCACGCATTCGATCAATCAGATAATAGTCCTATAGGCCAATATCCTGGGTTGATGGAATATGCGATAGAATATCCTGTTTACAATTTGAAAGGTGCGGATGGTTTCATCTATTTCAATGAAGTTTTTCGTAGTTATGGCCTTGCATCTAGTCCTGATATGGCACGCAATTATCCTCTTGTCCGAATCTTTGAAGTGAATTATCCTCCAAACATTGCACAGTTAGCTGCTGAATTGGATACTGCTTATCCTGTTTCCTAAAATTAAGATTCTTTTCCCTCCTTTTTTTCTGTTCTTATATAATAACAAGCTTGGAAAGAAGGCACTGTTTCTATCTCTAAAGTGGATAGAAACAGCTCTGTGTACCATTTTTTTTTTCAAATATGAACACAAAACTAAAACCAAAATGCTTTTAATAAAACGAATTTGGTTATTTTATCAAGTATAACCTATGCTAGTTATTAGTAAAACCAAAAAAAGGTGTAGGAAAAATGAGTTCGAAAGAGAAACCCCACTTAAATCTAATAATCATCGGACACGTAGATCACGGTAAGTCAACCATGACAGGTCACTTGTTATATGTTTGTGGAAGTGTATCTGATAGAGACATCCAAAAATTCGAAAAAGAAGCTGAACTAATTGGTCGTGGAAGTTTCAAGTTTGCTTGGGTATTAGACAAACTGAAGGAAGAAAGAGAGAGAGGTGTCACAATCGATCTTGCTTTTTATAAGTTTCAAACTAAAAAATACTACTTTACAATTATTGATGCTCCTGGCCATCGTGACTTCGTTAAGAATATGATAACTGGTACTTCTCAAGCAGATGCAGCTGTTTTAGTAATTAGTGCAGGAACAGGTGAATTTGAAGCTGGTATCAGTGCTACCGGTCAAACCCGTGAGCATGCCTTGTTAGCCAAAACTTTAGGTGTTGATCAGCTACTTGTTGCAGTTAACAAGATGGATCTTGCTGAATATAAGCAAGAACGATATGAAGAAATCAAAAGTGAAATGGAAAGAAACCTGAAATTGTTTGGTTTTGACACTGATGAAACTTTATTCATTCCAGTTAGTGGTATAAAAGGTGACAACTTAAATGAAAAAGCGGAAACAATGCCATGGTACAAAGGACCAACTCTTGTTGATGCACTTGATACACTTACTGTTCCAGCTAAACCTATTGATAAGCCACTAAGGCTACCAATTCAAGATGTTTATACTATAACAGGAATCGGAACAGTTCCCGTTGGTCGTGTTGAGACAGGTGTATTAAAACCAAAAGATGAGGTTATTTTCCAACCAACTGGTAAAACAGCTTCTGTTATGTCTATTGAAATGCATCACGAAAATATTTTAGAAGCAATACCTGGTGATAACATAGGATTCAGCTGTAAAGGTTTATCCAAACAAGATACACATCGTGGTGATGTAGTTGGGCATATAACTAAACCACCAACAATTGCAAAAGACTTTATAGCTCAAGTTCAAGTTATTCGTCATCCTTCCGCTGTTGCTGCAGGATATACTCCAGTAGTCCACTGTGGTACTGCACAAGTTGCTGTAAGATTTGCAGAGTTAATAAAGAAAGTAGCAAAAGGAGAAACAACTGATAAACCTGATTTCTTAAAGAATGGTGATTCTGCAGAGGTTCTGATGGTTCCTACAAGGGATATGGTTATTGAACAATTTAGTGATATTCCTCAGCTAGGACGATTCGCGATCAGAGATATGGGACAAACGGTTGCAGTGGGCATTGTTAAGAAAGTTACACCTAAGTAAAATTTGGTGATTTTCATTTTTTTCCTCTTTTTATTATTTAATATTTTTTTTAGTATGTTTAAGAGAACTAAACTGTAAAAAATTTTCATAACTTTTAGCGACTTCATTCGTAATATTATAAAACTATCCCTTAAATATTCTGTTTGCCTTGTTTAAAAAAAGCATTAAAAGCATCAACTAAACTATTAGATTCTTCTATTACGTGATAACCTTTAAAGGATTCAACTTTCTTTTCCTTTGAATCATTGGAATTAAGAGATGCAATCCTAGTTCTTCTTATATTTCCTTTACCATCAACGGCAATCACAAGTGTATGATCATTTGCATGCATTAAGACGAAATTGAACAACTGATTATTTCTCATATCGTTAAGGTGTTGTTTATCTATTCTGCATTCCAATATTTTACCACATTGTTCGCAAGTGATTGATTTAAGTATATACTTCTCTTCTTGAAACATTTTAATCACTTTGAATTGTTCTCTAAATTCTATTGTATTTTGAGATGATTTCTTCACTTAAACTCTGTTTCTCTTTAATTATTTCAGATACAAGATGTTCAAAAGGTTCAGAGACATTGGCATTAAAGAGTCCACTTACAAGGAAGTGTTTCTTCAAATTGTACATTTTCATAAAATTGTGAATGTCTTCTATAGAAACTTCTGCTTCACCTAAATCTGCTTTATTACCAACTAAAATCTCAGGAATATGTGAATAATTGTTATTAATAAGATAATCTCTAGCTAAATCTACAAATTCATTAAGGTCTAATAGTGTTTCAATGTCAGTTACATCATATACATACATTATACCTTTAATTCCTCTAAGAAAAACATCTATCATGAAGCGAAATTGTTTTTGACCAGCAAAATCCCAAATTTGTAAAGTATAATAATTATTTTGTAATATGACTCTCTTAACAGTAATGTCAACACCTTTAGTCATTGTAATTTCATCTGGGTTATTTAGTTCTCCAGAGTAGCTTTTTGATATTGTAGTTTTTCCCACAGATCCAAGCCCTAAAATTGCAATTTTCAGAATTTCTCCTTGTTTTGTGTTACATGAATTTCTTGAACTCATCATTTCGTTTACCTCATAAAAGATTTAAAACACCACATTTTTTTTTGAAAAACTAGCTTTACCTGCAATGAAACTATGAAGAGAAACCGAGGAGTAAATGGGTTGACTTTTAATAAGTGAAAATTCTCCTCCACCATAAAGTGTGATGAAAGGAACGTCGTCTCCTAGTGCTTTCTTTATCATCACATTTTCGTCTTCAATCTTGTCTCCTGCAATTATTAGCCTGTTTGAACAGTTAACAAATATACCAAAAAGTGGGTTGTCTATATTTCCACGTGCTTTAATTGCACATTCATATGCAGATCTTTTTATTCCTGATCCTGATTGAGTAAACAGCTCAGTCTTGAATGGTTTTCCATTTAATTTACTATTTGGAATTGACGTGACTAATCCTTTTAATGCTGGATGACTTGCACAAACATAAGGTGAATATTCACCATTTTCAAGCTGCACAGCTGTCAGATATAGTAAAGATGCATATGAATACCTGCTAAAAGCCTCATCATAGAGCTCCCTAGTCGTATTAATTTTATCTAGAAACTTATCACTTGCTGATTTATTATCTATTTTCTGAATATACCCTCCTTTTAAATAATCAGTAACCATATAATTTTTGTATTTTTGTGATTTATCAAATGTCCAACTATGACCAAATTCTAGACTGTCAGACGAAATTACTGTTCCAACTAGTGCATTTTGATATACTTGATTCCCTTGAAATTGAAAATTCGGATTTAC
>Ga0114920_10000333_pt1 | contig 20610 bp, 16 predicted proteins | sample ChitaG_FD_88683 | JGI IMG/M metagenome (GOLD analysis project Ga0114920, IMG submission 88683) | Deep subsurface microbial communities from South Pacific Ocean to uncover new lineages of life (NeLLi) - Chile_00310 metaG | ecosystem: Environmental > Aquatic > Marine > Oceanic > Sediment ...
CATGTCGAAGCCCCGACAGCCGGTTCGGTTATCCTGGCTGCCGTCCTCCTTAAAATGGGAACCTATGGATTTCTCCGGTTCGCCATGCCTCTTTTCCCTGATGCACTGATGAAACTGCTCCCCTATCTCAGCATACTGGCTTTAATTGGAATCATCTATGGAGGCCTTATGGCCCTCATCCAGAAAGATATGAAATCTCTAGTGGCTTACTCGAGTGTTTCTCATATGGGCCTTATTATGCTGGCTGTTTTTGCCATGAATTTTGAAGGCCTCCAGGGGGGAATCTACCAGATGCTCAACCATGGATTGAGCACGGGGGCTCTGTTCCTCTGTGTCGGAATCCTTTATGAGAGATCCCACACGCGTCTGATCAAAGACTATGGAGGCGTCAGCAAGAAGATGCCCATCTTTGCCGTCTTCTTCCTGATCTGCATGCTCTCATCGGTGGGGCTGCCCGGGCTCAACGGTTTTGTGGGTGAGATTCTGAGCCTGTTTGGTATCTTTAAAGCCAATCATCTTCTTGGCATACTGGCTGTAACCACGGTTATTCTGGCCGCGGCCTATCTACTCTGGATGTTCCAGAGAGTGATGCACGGCCCCATCACCAACGAGAAAGTCCGCTCTTTTAAAGATCTCAATAAAAGAGAACTTTTATTCCTCATTCCTATCTTGATTTTGATGTTCTGGATGGGAATATTTCCGAACACTTTCCTGAGAAAAATGGACACATCCATTAACCATCTGCTGAATCAGATCAAGAAACGAGAAATCGTACAGATGCAGCACAGGGGGGAAAAATTCACAGTATTATCTCTCGAAAAGATTGAGAGTAACAAGGTGACTGTCGATGTTGAATTGGAGGAGGATCCAAGATGAACAGCTTTGGAGCTCTTCTTCCGCTCTTAATCCTGGTTGTGGGGGCACTGCTCGTTCTAATGCTTGAGGCCTTCTTAAAGAGGCAAAACAAAGACTATCTGGCTTATCTATCCATTCTCTTTCTTATTGGGGCTGTTGCTGCCTGTGTTTCCTTCTGGAACAAAAGTCTTTATTATTTTGATGGTTATCTATCTCTGGATAAAATTGCCTTATTCTTTTCAGTCCTCCTCTCTATCGCAACCATCCTTATCATCCTCATTTCAATAAAATACATCGTCCTCCAAGATGTCAATTATGGTGAATACTATGCCCTTCTTCTTCTCGCGCTTTCCGGCATGTTCATCATGGTCTCCTCTCAAAATCTTCTTGTCATCTTCCTGGGTTTAGAAGTTTTATCCATGTCAAGCTACGCACTGGCCGGCATGAAGAGGAACGATCCCCTCTCTGTGGAAGCGGCCGCCAAATATTTTCTCCTGGGAAGCTTTGCCTCCGCATTTCTCGTATTTGGCATTGCTTTCCTGTATGGAGCCACAGGGACTACGGATATCAACATCATCGTCGCGTTCTTTCAATTCGAGTCCGCATTGGGATTGACCGCACTCTGTGGTCTGGGAATGATCCTCATAGGATTCGGTTTTAAAATCGCCTTTGTTCCCTTTCACATGTGGACACCTGATGTCTATCAAGGCGCTCCCACTCCGATCACCGCCTTCTTCTCTGTGGGTCCAAAGATTGTAGGTTTTATTGTCCTTCTCAGGATCTTTCATCCCTACTGGAAAGTGGTTCTCGATTCTCAGGTCATCTTTACACTTCTCTGGATTTTAAGTGTCTTGACCATGGTCGTTGGGAACCTGATCGCTCTGAGACAGACAAACATCAAGAGAATTCTCGCTTACTCAAGTATCGCCCACGCCGGGTATTTGATCATCGCCATTCTTTCTCAAGACAGCTCAAGCTTGGTGTTCTACCTGACAGTCTATGCCTTTATGAATATCGGCGCATTTACCGCCGTGATTGCACTCGGAAAAAAGGATAAAGAGTATCTGGAACTGGATGACTATGCGGGTATCGGTTTCAAATACCCATGGATCGGTGCCACACTTATGATTTTCCTTCTGTCCTTGGCCGGATTTCCTCCCACAGGTGGATTTCTTGCCAAATTTTATGTGTTTTCATCCGCTGTGAGACAGGGACTCGAATCTCTGGTCATTATCGCCGTTCTGGCCAGCGCAATCTCCGTCTTTTACTACCTGCGAATTGTCATCTACATGTACATGAAGGAGCCTAAGCAGGACTTCGATATCAATCTTGAAAATCCCGCCCTGTTTCTCGTCATGTTCCTCTGTCTGTATTTTGTTCTTCAATTGGGGCTTTTCCCGAGAAATGTCCTGGCCCTCGTCAATCAGGCCGTCCAATCCCTCCCCCTCTTCTAAGAGGAGTCTCGTTTAAAGAAAAAAGGCGGGAGCAGGTCATAAGCCGAATTTTGTCCCGCCGAAACGGGGGTGGTTATTTCTCTAAGCGACCTACCCGACCTTAAGACGGGCCGCCTCAAACAGGTCAATTTGGTCTTGCTCCGGATGGGGTTTACCGTGCGTCTGATGTCACCATCAGACCGGTGAGCTCTTACCTCACCTTTTCACCCTTACTCCGCAAAAAGGCTCGCGCCGTTTTCGCAGGGCGGTGTGTTTTCTGTGGCACTTTCCTCCGATCGCTCGAAGTCGCCGTTAGCGACCATCCTGCCCTATGGAGTTCGGACTTTCCTCTCCCTCTTACTCATTACGAGCAGAGAGAGCAACCACCTCGCCTACTCCAGCCTTTATTTTTATTCCATACTGCTCAAGTTTTTTATACAGATTACTGCGCGGTGTGTCAATCGCCCGCGCTGTTTGTGATATATTCCAGTTACTTTCCTCCAGCTTTGAGAGAATAAACTGTTTCTCTGCCAGATCTCGAAACTCTTTGAGGCTCTTGATTTGTCCTGCATCAGGAAGAAATATCTGGGCGTCTCCGGCAATTTGTTCTGGAAGATCCTTTCTGTGAATTATCTCCGAATCAACTGTGACCATTATCCGTTCGATGATATTTTTCAGCTCTCTGACATTGCCCATCCATGGGTACTTCACAAGCGCTTCCATGGCATCTTCCGCAAATTTTTTCTCTTTAAAATTGTTTTCTTCTGCAAAGTGTTTCAAAAAATATTCTATTAAAATCGGAATATCCTCTTTTTTCTCCCTAAGAGGAGGAGAGACTACGGGCACCACATTCAAACGGAAATACAGGTCTTCTCTAAAATTGCCCTCTTTGATCTCAGCTTTTAAATCCTTGTTTGTCGCAGCAATAACTCTCACATCCACCTTCCCAACTTTTTGAGAGCCGACTTTCTGGACTTCTCCTTCCTCAAAAACGCGGAGGACTTTTGCCTGTGTTTTGAGGCTCATATCTCCGATTTCATCCAGAAAAATGGTCCCTCTATCAGCCAGCTCGAACTTTCCGAGTTTCTTTTCTGTGGCACCCGTGAAAGCCCCTTTGACGTGCCCAAAAAGCTCACTTTCAATCAGCTCTTCCGGTATGGCTGCACAGTTGACTTGAATAAACGCTTCTTTTTCCCGAAGGCTGTTTACATGGATGGACCTGGCTATGAGTTCCTTTCCTGTTCCGCTCTCACCATAAATCATAACGGTCGTGTTTGTCGGTGCAATCTTCAAGATCTGTTTCCATAACTTTTTCATGGACTCATGACTGCCGATGAGATCATACCGCTTCTCTGATTTTTTCCGTAAATCCTGGCATTCCCGGCGCAGTTTATTCTGACTTGTCGCATTCCGGATACTCAGGAGTACCCTGTCTCTATGCAGAGGCTTTTCCAGGAAATCAAAAGCTCCCCGCTTTGTGGATTCGACGGCTGTCTGGAACGTACCATGTCCGGAAATCATAATGATTTCAGGCGAGTACGGTTTCTTCTTCAATTCAGAAAGCAGTTCCAGGCCATCCATGCCGGGAAGTTTGATATCCATAAGGATCAGATCGAGTCCGACAGTTTCTTCAACAATACCAAAAGCTTCTTCAGCATCGGCCGCCTCAAGAAAGGAGTACCCTTCGTACTCCAAAATCATCCTGAGAGACTTCCGGATATTTTCCTCGTCATCCACAACGAGAATTTTTTCTTTACGCGCCTTTTTCATGAAACCTGTTCGACCTCCGTGATGGTCTTCGGGATGCCCTTTCCTAATATATGACGGCCTTTATCCATAACAACGATGTCGTCCTCGATTCGGACACCACCAAAATCTCTGTATTCGTTCACTTTTTTGTAGTTGATGTACTGTTTGTGTTTTTTCTCGGCTATCCACTTATCGATAAGATCAGGGATGAAGTAAATACCGGGTTCAACGGTGACCACATAACCCGGTTGAAGTTCTTTTGCTAATCTCAGATAGGCCAGGCCAAATTGATCGCTCCTCAAAGTCTTTGCGTCATAGCCGACATAATCCTCTCCGTAGTCCTCCATATCATGGACATCGAGTCCGATGTGGTGGCCCAGTCCATGGGGAAAAAACAGCGCATGGGCTCCGGCTTTCACACCTTCTTCCACATCTCCTTTCATCAGACCGAGTTCCTTCAACCGCATAAAAGTTGTTTTGGCCGCTTTAAGATGGATGTTCCTGTATTTGACACCGGGTTTAATGGCCTTGATGGAGGTTTCCTGGACTTCCAGGACGATGCTGTAAATTTCCTTTTGTTTTTCGGTAAATTTGCCGTCGACCGGGAAAGTTCTTGTTATATCCGCCGCATAATGTTTTGGTGATTCGGCCCCTGAATCAGCCACAACAAGTCTCCCCTTTTTTAGCTTGTTGCCATGATAATGATTATGCAGAATCTGTCCGTTTATGGAAAAAATGACTGGAAAAGCCATGTGACAGCCCGCGGAAAGGGCAATACCTTCCATCTGACCGACAATCTCCCTTTCATAAATTCCGGCCTTACCCATCTTCATGGCAGTCAGGTACATGTCATGCGTCACAGTGTGGGCGAACTCCATCTCTGCGATTTCCTCTTTGATCTTTATCGACCGCTGCTCGACAACGGCTTTGATGAGGTCCTTGGAGACATAATCCTTGATGAGGTCTAAATGGATGCCCAGAAACTGACTTATCTTCTGTTTGGTCTCGGGACGGTAAGGCGGTAAAAAATGAATCTTTCGTCCCTGTTGGATCGCTCTCTTGAGAGTTTCCTCCAGCTGTCCAAAAGGAGCCGTTTCCTTGACACCGGCCGCTGCAGCCCGTTTTTTGAGAAGAGGCTGAGATCCCATCCAGATGATATCTTCCATGGTCACATCATCACCAAAGAGAATGTCCTTCTTCTCATCAATATCGACGATGCCGGCCAAGCCGTAAGAGTCGAGTCCGAAGAAATAGAGAAAAGAACTATCCTGCCTGAAATGATAGGGATTTGCGGGATAATTCATCGGGGTTTCGTCGTTCCCTAAAAACAGGACGACACCCGATTTAAGTTGTCTTTTTAAGCGATTTCGTCTTTGAGTGTAGATTTTTGCATCAAACATATTTATTCCTCTCATTTTTTAATATTATAAATACTTGATATATCAATTCTGCCCCACGAATGCAAAGAAAATTATATCTCAAGGTGTTCGGTGCGGGAGATGATTTCATCCTGAAGCTTCACACTGATGTCGACAAAGTAGTCGCTGTATCCCGCGACTCTAACGATAAGATCCTGGTATTTTTCCGGTGTTTTTTTGGCTTTTTTCAGTGTTTCGGCGCTGACCACATTGAACTGAATATGATGGCCGTCCATCTTGAAATAGGTACGGATGAGATGAGACAGCTTGTCGAGACCCTCACCATCTAAGAGATGCGGAGTGAACTTCTGATTGAGAAGGGTTCCACCAGTCCGGACATGGTCCATTTTGGCCACAGATTTGATCACCGAAGTGGGACCATTCCTGTCTGCTCCCTGAACGGGAGAAACGCCCTCAGAGAGAGGCTCCGACGCATGACGGCCATCGGCTGTTGCCCCGACAACTTTTCCAAAATACACATGCACTGTGGTGGGCAGAAGATTGATCCTGTAATAGCCTCCTTTGGTGTTGGGACGCCCATTGATAGCATCATAATAGGCCTCGAATATTCTTTTCATAAAATCATCGGCATAATCATCGTCATTTCCGTATTTGGGAGTTTTGTTCACAAATTTCTGCCGGAGCGGCTCATGACCTTTGAAATCGTCTTTGAGCGCCTGCAGAAGCTGCTTCATGGTCACCTGCTTTTTGTCGAATACATTGTACTTAATAGACGCTAATATATCCGTCATGATACCAAGCCCTACACCCTGTATGTAAGATGTATTGTACCGGGCCCCTCCATCATGATAATCTTTGCCGGTTTTTATGCAGTCATCTATCAAAAGAGACAGGAATGGGGTAGGCAAATACTCTGCCCACAGCCGCTCGATGATGTTGTTTCCGGTTATTTTGACATCGATGAAATACTTTAACTGCTTTTCAAAGGCTTCAAACAGTTTATTAAAACTTGTAAACCGAATTGGATCCCCGGTTTCCAATCCTATTTTTTTCCCAGTCCTGGGATCCGTTCCATTGTTCAGGGTGATCTCCAAAACTTTTGTCATGTTGAAATATCCGGTGAGATTATAGTTTTCCTTCCCGAAAGCTCCGGTCTCAACACAGCCGCTGGCGCCTCCATTGCGGGCATCCTCAACGGATTTGCCCTGCCTGAGCAATTCTTGGACAATGGCATCCGTGTTGAACACAGATGGCTGTCCAAATCCTGTTTTGATTATTTTCAGCGCTCTTTTCAGGAACCTGTCGGGAGTTTTTTTACTGATCTGAACCATCGAACTCGGCTGCAGCAGGCGCATCTCTTCGATCACATCGAGGATAAGAAAAGAGAGATCATTGACGGCATTTGATCCATCGATTTTGACTCCTCCTGTATTGATAAGGGCAAAATCTGTATATGTTCCGCTTTCCTCCATGGTCACTCCAACCTTAGGCGGAGCAGGCTGATTGTTGAACTTGACCCAGAATGCCTGCAGGAGCTCTCTGGCCTGCTCTTCATTGAGGGATCCAATCCTTTTCCCTCTCCTATAGAAGGGATAGAGGTGTTGATCCAGTCTTCCTGGATTGAAAGAATCCCAAGTGTTGAGTTCAATGATCACTCCAAGATGAACAAACCAATAGTACTGAAGCGCCTCCCAAAAATCCCTTGGAGGATGGGCGGGGACATGTGAACATATCTCTGCCATGCGCTTCAGCTCTTTTTTTCTCTTGGGATCTTTTTCCTTTTTTGCCAGTGTCTTTAATTCTTCGGCATGCCGCCGCGCATAGAGAATGAGAGCATCCACGCATATATTCATGGCTCTAAGCTCTTCGCGCTTTTTGTAAGCCTCCGGGTCGTTTAGAAAGTCAAGACGTCGAATACTCGATTCGATGTCCTTTTTAAACTCCAGCATGCCCTTTTTATATATTTTATCATCCAGGACGGTGTGCCCCGGCGCCCTCTGCTCCATAAACTCGGTAAATATGCCCGCCGTGTAGGCGTCCTTCCACTCCTGAGATACTTCTCGAAACAAAATGTCTCTTAAAGACTTATCCTTCCAGAAAGGAATGATATTTTCTTTATAAAAGTCTTTGGTTTTCTCATCCACGGCGAACGGGACTTTCTTTCTCGTATCGAGTATTTTTAGATCCTTCAGGCTGTGAGCCGTTATCTCAGGGTAGGTGGGAGTCGCCTTCGGGGCCGGCCCCCTCTCTCCAACAATGAGCTCCCCCTTGTTGATACAGATGGCTTTATTTGCCAGCAGATACTTGAAAGCCAATGCCCGGCGAACGGGTGTCGAAACGGAATAACAGACATCGCTTTTGTAAAACTCGGTCATCAGTTTGGCTCTTTCCGGAGTTAAAGACGGCCTGGCTTTTAAACTCTGGTTACGTAATCTTTTTATCCTTGCATTCATCCCTTATCCTCCAACTTTTACAGAAAAGCCGTTATCTTTAAAAATGTTTTTTATCGCTTCAATTCTCTCGTTTGATGGGGAATGAAATCCAGTCCGAAGTTGTTTTTTCCCCAATCTTTTTTGCTTCAAGCTGCCACCGGAATGATAGGGCAGCAAATTGATCTGTTTGACATGGTTGAGAGTTTTAAGAAATTCCACAGTTTTCTCGATATTTTCATCGTCATCGTTAATCTCCGCAATAAGCGGAATGCGTATGGCGACTCGATGTCCATTCGCAGTCAACTGTCTCAAATTATCGAGGATCAGATTGTTCGATTTCCCCGTGTACTTTTTATGTTTTTTATCATCGATCATCTTAAGGTCATAGAGAAACAAATCCACCTTTCTGTCGAAATTTGCCAACAAATCCGGATTAAAATTTCCACATGTATCCACTGTAGTGTGAGGATCCTTCGACTTGGATTTGTCGAGAAGAGCATCCAAAAATTTTGGTTGTTCGAAAGGTTCTCCTCCTGAGAAGGTCACGCCTCCTTGAGATTCTTCGTAAAAAAGACTGTCCTTCTCCAGTTCCCCCATGACGTCCTCGACGGATACTTTTCTTCCTATAATCTCTAGCGCTCCGTACACACAAGCATCTTCACAATCGCTGCAGAGATCACACCGGCTCAAATCGACTTCGATCGAGCCTTTGTTTCTTCTGATTGCTCCATTTGGACAGGCGGAAATGCAAAACCGGCATTCGGACGGACATTTTTCATTCCTTAGAAATATTTCAGGTTCAGTATGAATCCCCTCAGGATTGTGACACCACTGGCATTGAAGGGAGCAGCCTTTAAAAAAAACTATCGATCGGATTCCCGGGCCGTCATGTATCGCATAACGTTTAATATCGAAGATGATTCCACTGACCATATACTTATTCCTAATTAGTATTTTAAACCATTCGCTTGCTCTTGAGAAGAGGTGAAAAAAAATGCCCTTATTTGATGGACATCATGATTTTTTCGATTTCTGCAATCGTCTTTGGAGCTTTGATGGATAGATTTTCATACCCATCCTCGGTGACCAGGACATCATCTTCAATTCTCACGCCAATGTTATTGTATTTTTGGACAACAGGTCGAACCGCTTTAACAAATTCATTGATCTGTTCCTCGGGCACTGACGGTCCAACAATCTTTTGAAGATTGTCTATGGTGTCCATCCGGATATAAAGTCCCGGTTCGACTGTAAATACCATTCCAGGTTCAAGAACCCGGCTCGAATCTCGCCGCCGCTTATAGTCGCCCACATCATGGACATCCAGTCCTATCCAATGATTGATCGTGTACATGAGCCAGGCACGTATCTGCCACCGGCTCTCTTTATCCGTGATCAAACCCAATCTCAAAAGGCCGTCTGCAATAATAGAGACAGCCAGGTTGTGAACGTCATTAATCTCTACTCCGGGAGCGATAATGCTCAAAGCTTTTTCCTCTGCCTCAAGAACAATATTATAGATATCTTTCTGTTCCTTTGAGAATAATCCATTGACAGGAATGGTCCGTGTCACATCGGCTGTGTACCGTCCCACTTCCGCACCGATGTCCATAACGACTAAATCTCCCTCGACCGTTTGACGGTTATTGATCTCGTGATGAAGTACCGTCGAATTCGGGCCCGAACCAACAATGGAGGGAAAGCCTGGCCCGGTCGCCCCTTGTTTGCGAAAAACGTATTCAATGACAGCTTCGATTTCCGCTTCATTTATGCCTGGTTGGACGGCTTTCATCGCTTCGATATGGGCTTGACACGTAATATCCACTGCTTTTTTGATGAGCGCGATCTCCTGCCTGCTCTTAATCACCCGCATTTCATAAATTTTCTCCGTCAAATCAACAATCTGCTTGGGGTAATTGTTCCAAGGCCGTCTGACCAACTGGATCAGAGAAGTCGTCAATTCCGAATTTTGAAAGCTGCAAAATACCTTTTCTTTCCCCCGGAGCGATTGCGCAAGGATTCTTTCAAATTGATCGAGGGGGTAGGCTTCATCAGCACCGAAAAATTCTTTGGCTCCGTCCAGCCCAGTGACATCACCCGTATATATACTGCGCGCCGGATTGGCCGGTCTAACAAAAAGGATGAATTTCTTATCCGCTTCCGGGATGAGCAGCATCGCCGCATCGGGCTCTTCAAATCCTGTCAAGTAAAAAAAATTTTCACTGCTCTGCCCTGATGTTTTGAACACGGCGACTCCATTGCCCATAAAATCCATGAGTTTTTGTCTTCTCCAGGCATAGTCGTCATGGACTTGGGAAACTGCAAAGAGGTTTAAAAAAGAAAGGGCCGCCACGGCCAAAGCCACAAGGGGAATCGTTCGACGGAAAAGATATTTCATGCCAGTCTCCTTCCTCTAAAACTATCTATTCACTATATCAAAGTGGTATTTCACCGCGAAGATAAAAGATGGAGTCGGCAATTTTTATGAATTACTCATCTCTACAAGCTTATGCAATTCCTCCCAATCTTCATCCACCTGCTTCTGGTATTCATCTATAACCCAGGCATTTTCTTCTTTGAAGAGATGCCGGAATCTTCCCTGAGGTTTTAGCCACTCCGTGACAGGTTTTTTCACTTTGGGTGAGTAATTGATTTTGTACGTTCCATTGTCCACTTCATAAATGGGCCAGACGCATGTGTCCATGGCTGCTTTTGCCAGCTTCACACTCATGGCTTCATCATATTTCCACTCCGTGGGGCAGGGACAGAGGACATTGAGAAATGCCGGTCCTTCGACTTCGAAAGCCTTTTTGGCTTTGTTATAAAGGTCCTGCCACCGGGCGGGATTGGCCTGTGCCACATACGGAATGTTGTGCGCAGCCATGATTTTAGTCAGATCTTTTTTCCGCTGGAGTTTTCCCGGAATTTTGGAACCAGCAGGAGAAGTTGTGGCAGAAGCTCCGAAAGGTGTGGCAGACGACCTCTGCCCACCCGTATTGGCATAGGCATTGTTATCATAACAGAGGTAAACAAAGTTATGCCCACGCTCCACAGCTCCGGAGAGGGCTTGAAGCCCGATGTCATATGTCCCTCCATCTCCTGCTGTGGCTAAAAATTTTATCTCTTTATCCTGAGGAATTTTCCCGTTTCGTTTCAAGGATTTGTACATGGCTTCGATGCCGGCAATTGTCGCCGCCGCATTTTCAAAAGCGCTGTGGACCCAGGTCGTATTCCATGCCGTTCTCGGAAAAATGGTGGTGCACACTTCGAGACAACCGGTGGCATTAGAAATGATCAACGGATCTTCCGTAGCCCTTAGAGCCACTTTAAAAATGAGAGGAATTCCACATCCCAGGCACATGCCGTGGCCGGCGACCAACCTGTCTTCCATTTGAGCTATATCTTTTAATTTTGCCATTTTTATCTCCTTCAAATTATTCTCTCAAATTGATGTACCCGTAAATCTCTTCCACTTTACCTGTTTCGGCAATCTTCACGAGTTTTTTCGCCACATCTTTAAAATGATCAACTTGGATATCCCTTCCACCTAGACCAAAGACATAGTTGACGATTTTGGGTCTCTCTTCCAGGTCATAGAGTGCCGACCGCACTTCGGTAAACAGCGGAGCGCCAAAAGCACCGGGACTGGCCGAACGGTCTAGTACGGCAACGGCTTTCTTTCCTCTCAGGGCTTCGGCGATTTCATGATGGGGAAACGGCCGGAAAATTCTCGGTTTGAGGAGTCCGATGTTGATCCCCCCGTCTCTCAGTTCGTCAACGGCATCTTTGCATGTTCCGGCGGCTGAACTCATGACGACAATACAGATTTCCGCGTCATCCATTCTGTACTCCTCGAAAAATCCGTATTCGCGCCCAAAGGTCTGGCCAAATTCTTTGCCGACGTCCAAAATCACCTTCGGCGCATTCTCTATGCCCTCCATCTGGTTTCTCTTGTGTTCGAAATAATAATCTGTAAAGTCAATAGGGCCGACAGTGAATGTCTTGCTTGTATCCAACAAGGGATAGACAGATTGGTATTCCCCGACAAACTTCTTGACAGCCGCATCATCCTCTGTTTTGACGACTTCCATGGAATGGCTGATAATGAATCCGTCCAATCCGACCATAACAGGAGTTCTGACGTCTAAATTCTCTCCTATCCGAAAAGCCTGGATGAAGTTGTCGTAGGCCTCCTGGCAGTTTTCAGAATAAATCTGGATCCAACCCGCATCTCGAGCCCCCATGGTGTCGCTGTGATCCCCATGAATGCTGATGGGAGCACTCAGGGCTCTGTTTGCAATGGCTGCAACAATTGGGAGCCGCAGTCCGGCCGCGATATACAGCATCTCCCACATCAGTGCCAATCCTTGAGATGCCGTGGCTGTCATAACACGGCCTCCGGCAGAGGCCGCTCCAATACAAACACTCATGGCACTGTGCTCACTCTCCGGACAGACAAATTCTCCTGAAATCAGGCCATCCGCCTTAAATTGCGCGATGGTCTCCACGATAGCCGTTGAAGGGGTGATGGGATAAGCGGCCATGACGTCGGGATCGATCTGTCGGACGGCCTCGGCAATTGTTTGATTTCCATTTAATGTTTTTAGAACACTCATTCTTCCCCTCCTTCTGCGAGCTGGACATCCTCTTTGACCATAACGATTGATTTTTCCTTGGTTGGACACTCTTCCGCACACAGCCCGCATCCCGTGCAGTAGTCGTAGTTAAAACCTTTGACTTTGTCTCCATCGATAACAACAGCAAAATGGGGACAGTAAAGCCAGCAGAAAAAGCAGTGAATGCAGTGTTCTTCGATGAATTCCGGTCTTTTTCCAGACCTCCAGTTGCCTGTATGATTTTGAACAGAATTTCCGGCATTCAGATTAATGGTTCCGATGGTTAATTCCTTCCATGTTTCTTTCTTCATCCTTCCTTCACCTCCTCGATAGCTCTACCGATCGTTTTTAGGTTCATCTTCACAATCTCTTCTCGTAATTTTTTACTGATCGACATTTTGATTCTTTCCTCGATTTTATCCGGCTCTATAAACCCGGCTACTTTCATCAGTGCGGCCACCATAGGAATATTAGGGATGGCTTTTCCTAATTCATCCTGGGCAATAGTGCTGGCATCCAAAAAAAAGATCTTTCGCTCACCCAGGGAAAACCTTTCTCTGATGAGACCGACATCAAACGTTGTGTTCATCAGGAAAAATGCGTCTTCTTTTGCACCGCTGCCGATATCTACAGCACCGAGTAAAGAGGGATCTGTAACCACAACAATATCAGGATAGTACACTTGGCTATGAGTGCGGATGGGTTTCTTACTGATACGATTGAAAGCTAAAATCGGAGCACCTCTCTTCTCTGCGCCAAATTCAGGAAAGGCTTGCACAAAAATATCTTTTTCGGCCGAGAGGGCGTCTGCAAGAGTCACTGCAGCTGTGACTACACCCTGTCCTGCTCGACCGTGCCAGCGAATTTCGATCGTCTCTTTCATTCATCCTCCTTGTTATAATAATTGTAGGTGAAAAATACAGAATTATGTATATATTTATTCCGTAAGCTCAGTCCTTCCTTCCAGGGCTTTTTTTATGGTGACCTGATCGGCAAAATCTATATCTGATCCGACAGGAAGCCCTATGGCAAGTCGTGTCAGCTTGAGTCCAAAATCCTTTAAAATTTTTACCAGATAGAAGGCCGTGGCCTCTCCTTCAACCGTAGGATTTGTGGCAATAATCACTTCCTTGAACTGTCCATCCATGATCCGGCTGATGAGCGTATCCGTCTTCAACTCATCCGGACCTATGCCTTTTAAAGGGGCCAGTGCTCCTAATAGGACATGGTAGCGGCCCTTAAATATCCCTGTTTTTTCGATCGATGCTATATTAAATGGCTCTTCAACAACACAGATAGTATCATTCTCACGGTTGTTATCACTGCAGTACATGCAGGGATCAACATGTGTCAAGCTGTTGCACTGAGAGCAGTAAAACACTTTCTGTTTGGCATCCTTGATGGCATTGGCCAGCCTGTCTGTGTCTTCATGAGGAAGACCGATAAGATAAAAAGCAATCCTTTGAGCCGTTTTGGCACCAATGCTGGGAATTTTCTTAAGCTCTTCTATAAGCCGGTTTAACGGGTGATCTTGTTCAAACATCAAACTAATCCAGGAATTTTTAAGCCCGCTCCCAAAGTGCCGAGTTTTTGAGATAATTCTTCATCGACTTTTGTGCTCGCATCATTAAAGGCTGCAATGATGAGATCTTGAAGCATCTCGACATCATCTTTATTTACAACCTCCGGATCTATCTTGATTGAAATCAGGCTTTTTGTACCATCAAGAATCACTGTCACCATCTCCCCGCCGCTCGATCCTTCAGCCCGCATTTCCGCAGATTCTCGCTGGATTCTGTCCTGCATCTCTTTAGCTTGCTTAAGCATCTTTTGCAAATTACCCATTCCTTTCATCTAACTTCTCCTAAAATTTAATTTCCACTCCTTCTAGGGTCTGTTTTTTTTCAAGGACTCGACTGAAATGATTTGTGCCTTGAAGGTCTTCATGAAATTCTGAACCGTGGGATCCTTCAAAGCCACATCGGCATCTTTTTCCTTTTTTAGAGGAGTATCAGATGGATCTGGAGAGGTTTTTTCGGAATAACTAGGCTTAATTTTGGGAGACGCAGTCTTCTGGGTCTCAGGAGCAGCAATAGGTTCTCTTTTGGGAGTGGGAGAATCTAATCCTTTTTTAAGTGTTTCGAGTTCCTGAAGCATGGTTTTAATCGGAGTGATCTTCTTATAATGACACAATTTGACAAGTAACGTTTCTAAATAAATCCGAGGATGTGATGAAAATCTCAGTCCTTGCTCCCCCTGTTGGAGAGCCAAAAGATACCGCAGGATTTCTTCTGATGAAGCGAGATTGGCCTGTGCCTTCATTACGGCCAGATCTTCCTCGGTCAGAGGGATTAAATCCTGAGGTGTATCTATGGTTTTAGCCAACAGCAAATTTCGGAAATGAAAAATAAGCTCTTTGAAAAAAAACCTGAGATCATACCCGTTTGCGATCACCTTCTCCACAAGAGAAAAAATTGCGCCGGGCTTGTCATTGAGGATGATAGACGCACACTCCATGAGCAATTCCCGGTTCATCACCCCCAAGATCTCTTTGAGATCTTCATCCCTGATGTTTTCACCTGAAAATGCTACAGCCTGATCGAGCAGACTCTGAACATCTCTCAAACTGCCTTCTGAGGCTTCGGCTAGCAGATTGAGTCCGAGAGAAGATATTGTGATTTTTTCTTTTTGTGTAATGTCGAGAAGATGATTGATGATTTCTTTTTGTGAGATTTTCTTAAACTCGAAATGCTGGCATCGGGATACTATTGTGGCGGGGACTTTATGAAATTCGGTTGTGGCAAAAATAAAAACCGTATGTGGAGGAGGTTCTTCGAGGATTTTTAACAGCGCATTAAAGGCTTCTTTTGTCAACATGTGCACTTCATCAATAATGATGACTTTATTACGGCTGTGTATCGGTTTATACTTGACGCCCTCTCGTAGTGACCTCACGTCATCGATGCCCCGATTCGATGCCCCATCGATTTCGAACACATCGATTGAGCGGTCCTCATTGACCTCCCGGCAGAGTTCACATTTATTGCAGGGTGTTGGAGAGGGGCCATGCTGGCAGTTAAGAGCCTTAGCCAGAATCCTAGCCGCTGTTGTCTTCCCAACACCTCTCATACCTGAAAAAATATAAGCTTGAGCTACTCTATTGTTCTTTATGGCATTCTTTAAAGTCTGGACAACAGCCTTCTGACCAATCATTTCTTCGAAAATCATGGGCCGATATTTGCGTGCAAAGATAAGATAGCTCATTTTCTTATGATTTTTGAAAAGGATAAGGTTTCAAAGGTCCTTTTTCTTTAGAAAATATCTTAGCATAATTCCTCAAGAATAGAAAAGAAAAAAATGAAGATTTAACCCGGAATAATTTTGTGGTATAAGTTTAATACATGAGAAAGAAGAGGAGTCTGGCTGAAATCCATGTGGCCGTTGTCCTCTTCGGAATCGCCGGGCTTTTTGGTAAATGGATTGCGTTATCTCCCTCCATAATCGTCCTCGGACGGGTTTTTTTCGCCAGTATCGCACTCGCCTTAATCTTGCTGATATCAAAACAAACCATCCTTTTCCCAAAAAAATCCACCTATTTTCTTCTCGTGTCCTTAGGTCTCCTTTTGGCCGTCCATTGGACAGTCTTTTTCCAATCCATTCAAATTTCGACGGTGGCTGTGGGCCTTCTCTCCTATTCCAGTTTTCCAGTATTTACGGCCATCCTTGAACCTCTGTTTTTCAAAGAGAAAATTCAAATTAAAAATCTTTTCTATGCCGGCGTGTGTGTTCTAGGAATCTTCCTGATCATCCCAAAATTTGATCTGAACGATGCTATCTTCCAAGGCGTTTTATGGGGAATAGCCGCAGGCTTGACCTTTTCTATTCTCACGATATTTAACCGGAAACTCTCCAAAGAATATTCCAGTTTGGTCATTGCCTTCTACCAGGATTTTTTTGCCACCCTCTTCCTCATCCCCTTCTTTTTTATTCTGCGCCCTACCTTAGATCTCAAAAACATCATCCTTTTATGCATCCTAGGCATATTCTGCACAGCCGGCTCCCACACACTCTTCATAAAAGGGATGAAATACATCCGTGCTCAAACGGCGGCGATTATCAGTTCTCTCGAACCTGTTTACGGAATCGTTATTGCCTTTTTCTTCTTGCATGAAATCCCAACATTCAGAACAGTCCTGGGAGGGATTATCATTCTCTCGGCAGCTTTTTCAGTCACATTGAGCGGGGTTAGGACTAACCGTCTGAGTTGACTCTCAAGCCGACTTCTTTTTTTTCTTTATCACCTTTTTAACTTTGGCTTCTTCCTCTTTATGTCTTTCCTTCTGCTTTGTTTCCTCAGTTTTATGCTTTTTTAAAAGTGTGTCAATTTTAACTTGAGTCTCTTTTTCAATTTTCGCTTTTTCAGATACACTTTCTGCGTTCTTTTTTTCATCTTCACTCTTTTTTTTGATGGCGCTGATTTCTTTCTCTTGACTCTTTTTTAAAATCGTGACTTCACGCACCTGATTCTCTTTGAGTGTCGGCTCTACAGTTTTCTGAGAAACGCTCCCCGTCCTTTGAATCTTTGTTTTATTTAGGGTGTCCCTAACGTTTTCTTTTTTCACCACCGTTTTTGGCTTTGCCGTTTCATTTTTTTCAATATTGGGCCGGAAGACCTGAAGCTCATCGACCCTGACGACTGATTTCATCGGTCTATTGGCATCTTTCAAGACGTGCTTTATGATTGGTTTTTCGACTCTGTTTTGAATGTACTCTCTATCGATGCCCTCGTTGACAATACGCCGATCACGCTGGACAATGTTTGTTTTATGAATGGTGTCGCTGATGATCGTCTGATTCCGTTCAACAGGCAGCATATAGCGGTAGATATGCGTTCGATAAAAATAGGGGTATTCGACAAAAATCCAGTGCCGGCCGGATAATCCAATTGTAACAGACCTGATCCCTACTCCCGGAATAAACCTTATCCCCGGCGGTAGAGGTGACCAGCCGATGTACAGACTGCTCCGTCTCCATGTCACCCAGGCAGGTCCCCAGACAGTATCCGGAACCCAGTACCAGCCAAGATAAGTATCCCAATCCCAGCGGCCGTAGTGAAAGGGGATCGAACCCCACTCCCAATCCGAGACCCAGGTCCAGCCAAAATCGGTCCATATCCAGTTCCCATTCGAGTATGGCCGCCAACTATATCTGTAGACACGCGGAATCCAGACATATCCATGGGGAGAATGGTTGACCCACATCCCATGAGGAGAGAGATAGCCATAGAAATAAGACGTATCATAATGTGAAGGTGTGTCTCTGTAGTCCTCTTCATAATAGGGCTCTTCCTGAGGTGGAGGGGAACCTTCAGGGTAAGGCACATAGATAATGCAGCTCGAAAGCAGCAAAAGGCCTAAAAAAACAAAAGATAAAAGATAAAGCTTATTTTTCATTGCATTCCTCCTAATGATCCTGCCAACTCTTTTGGAGATGATCCTTCAATTGTTTATTCTTAATCTAAGGCTTTAAAAACCTTCTTAATCTTTTTGAATGCCCACTGAAGATCTTTTTGTTTGATGACTAAAGGAGGAGCAAATCGGATTACGTTATCGTGGGTCTCTTTACAGAGAAGCCCCTCTGCTTTTAAGGCCTCACAGAAACGCCTTGCACCACCGGCTTCTGGGTTTAGTTCAATTCCGATCAATAATCCTCTCCCATTGACTTCTTTGATGTGGTGACTGCGGATCGCTTTCAGCTTTTCTATGAAGAAATCTCCCAGAACCGCCGTTTTTTCAACAAGTTTTTCTTCTTGAAGGACCTTGAGAGATTCTCGGGCCACTGCACTGGCCAAGGGATTGGCGCTATAAGTGGAACCATGGGTCCCAGGTGTTAAAAGCTCCAGAACTTCCCTACTGGAAAGAACAGCAGAAATGGGATAGGCTCCACCTCCCAGAGACTTTCCAACTATGAGCATATCGGGTTGAACGCTCTCATGATCACAGGCAAAAAACTTACCTGTCCGCCCCAGTCCTGTTTGGATTTCATCCGCAATAAAGAGAACGTTATTTTTCTCACAGATTTCTTTGGCTCTTTTTAAATATCCTTCCGGGGGAATTAAAATTCCAGCTTCTGCCTGGATCGGTTCAACGAGAAAGGCGGCTGTATTTGGCGTTATCGCTTCTTCAAGATCTCTTTCGCTTCCAAAAGGAACCATAACAAAACCAGGCGTAAACGGGCCAAAATTTTTTCTGTACAGGGGTTCTGTCGAAAAGCTTATGATCGTGATCGTTCGGCCGTGAAAATTGTCAGAACACACAATGATCTCGGCTTTGTCCTCTGGAATACCTTTTTTTTGGTATCCCCACATCCGGGCCGCCTTTACAGCCGTCTCGACTGCTTCGGCTCCTGAATTCATTGGAAGCACCATCTGGAAATTCGTAAGATCACACATTTCTTTAGCCAGAAGCGGCCATTGATCGTTCCGAAATGCCCGAGATGTCAAAGTCACTTTCTCTGACTGTTTTTTTAGCACCTTAATGATTCTGGGATGACAATGCCCCTGATTCACCGCCGAGTAGGCGCTGAGAAAATCAAGGTATTTCTTTCCTTCTTGATCCCACACCCAAATTCCTCTGGCTCTAGTGATAACGACATCCAGGGGATGGTAGTTGTGCGCTCCATATAAATCTTCAAGATCGATATAGAATTTGCTGTTTATCTGCTCATCCATGCTTTATTTATAGCAGAAATCTCCTTAAAACAAAATAAGGGAGTTGGACTAATCATCAGGATTCAAATCCTTGAATCCTTTAGGCCCTTAAAGCATTAATTCAGGTGGCGGTACCAAGTAAATTTTAAGGCTAATACAGCTGCCAGAGAAAACCCCAGACAGAGGAGTGACCGCCCATACCAGTGCCCCACAAGAAACATGGGAAATAGATAGCCTGCGGCTATGGCTATCATACCGAGGACAACATTCAATACAGAACGTGACGCTTTTTCAGCATTATTATCACGTTCAAAAGCCGTCAGCCCGGAATCTTCCCGAACCGGTTTCCACCAGCCAAAGGGACGGATGGATAGATAAAATTCTTTTAGCAATTTTTTATCAACAGGCCGGGTGATAAGGGAACCGATTATGCTCAACAGAAGTGAGGCCGTAACAATCAGTGGAAAAACGACATAGTCCGGAACCGTGTTGGTGAAAAGGGAAACGAGAGAGAGAAGAATTCCTCCAAAAGTTCCCAGCGCATATCCCCATCCGTTCATTCTCCACCAGTACCAGCGCAGGACATTTGGGATTATAACTGCTCCGCCCAGAGCCATCATCATCCAACCCCAGATCTTTGCGATGGAGCCGCTCTGAAATCCTATGAGAATACCAAAAAGAACAAGCAGAACTGTAGCAAAATAGCTGAAATGCACGGCCTGCCGTTCTGTGGGCTGTTTCTTTTTAAAAGGCTGCCAAAGATCACGGACGATAAATGAAGCTCCGCTATTCACGGTTGAGCTAAATGTGGACATAAAAGCAGCCAGCAGCCCGGCGACAACAATTCCCCTCACTCCAACAGGCAAAAAATCTTTCAACACCAAGGGCATAATTTTTTCAGAATCAGTCACTCCGGTGACTCCCGTCAGTGCCAACATCACTATCCCCATCACAAGAGCCCATCGTACAATCAAAAACACACTCCAGGCCGCTCCAAGTTTTGCGGCATCACGTTCGTTCCGTGCAGCAAGAAAGCGTTGAAAATCATACATCTGTGCCGGTCCCCCGGCATTCATCAGAAATCCTTTCACAATCCAGACAATAACGAGAGCTCCAAAAAATTCAAACTGGGCATTGTCCGTACCGCTCAACTCCGGCAGTTTCCAGGGGACGCGCAGAGAGGTGAAGCCGTCGGGAATTTTAGATAGACTTTCAGGGGTCAGCTTTAACCAGGCGATAAAAGCGATGATGAGGCTGCCAACCGTCAGGACAACCGTCTGGATCACATCTGTGACAACCACACTGAACAAACCACCTAGGATAACATATAGGGTGGTCACCATAATGATCAAAACAGCCAGCAAGTTTGGTTCAAGAGGGATATAAACAGAGGCGAACTTGCCGATCCCCTGAAACGCATATCCGACAAAACTGGCC